>Ga0364894_10223_pt1 | contig 28792 bp, 24 predicted proteins | sample ExccelJu500001D4_FD_206942 | JGI IMG/M metagenome (GOLD analysis project Ga0364894, IMG submission 206942) | Enriched cells from Trout Bog Lake Hypolimnion, Wisconsin, USA - BchlTB.July16.5000.01.D4 | ecosystem: Environmental > Aquatic > Freshwater > Lake > Hypolimnion/Profundal zone | place: USA...
AAGGTGGTGGGGACTACCCCGAAGCAGTGGACGAGGCCTTGGAAGCAGCCATGCAACAGCATTGGAGCGCGGATGCAAAAGCCCGTATATTGTTTTTAATATTGGATGCACCGCCCCACAGCGCGCAAAACAACCTGGACTTGATTCATACTTCTATACAAAAAGCTGCTGAAAAAGGTATTATGATTATACCCATAACCGCCAGCGGGGTTGACAAACCCACCGAGTTTTTAATGCGGTTTATGGCCCTTGCCACCAATGGCACATATACCTTTCTTACCAATGACAGCGGTATTGGCAACTACCACATAACCCCTACCGTGGGCAAATACACCGTGGAATATTTAAATAATTTAATGGTGCGGCTTATTACCAAGTATGCGGGTAGGTAAATGGTGTTATGTTACGCATAAATTGGCGATTTTGCGATTTAGGGATATTGGGATTTTATTAGAAAAATGTACGCAAAAAAATCTCAAAATAACGAAATCGCGAAATCAGCCATTAATGCAGTGATATTTTATAGTTGACAGCACAACAAAAACTATAAACCGGTTCTATTTTAACAACCACTTCCGCTGGCGTACCTTTGCCCAAAATATAGGTATGGCAGTTAATATAGAAGCATACAATATCATACGGAAGGAATTAGCAGAAAAACATGTTACCCTGGTGGCCGTTAGCAAAACCAAGCCCGCAGAAGACATACAGGCACTTTACAACTTGGGCCAGCGCGATTTTGGCGAGAACTATGTTCAGGAACTGGTGGATAAGCAATAAAGTGAAAATGATAGCCCCTTTTGTGCATTTGATACACGGGGTTGACAGCCTAAAGCTGTTGAAAGAAATAAACAAACAGGCGGCCAAAGCCAACCGGGTTATTGATTGCCTGTTACAAGTGCATATTGCCCAAGAAGAAACAAAGTTTGGGTTTGATGAAGAAACACTAATGGCTACGAATGTGAACGAATTACTAGGATTAACAAATGTGCGCGTAATAGGCTTAATGGGCATGGCCTCGTTTACGCAGGATAAGGAAAAAGTACGGATGGAATTCAGGTTGTTAAAATCACTGTTTGATAGATTTTCTGCCCTGTTGCCAGAGAGTCATAAGCTTTCCGTGCTTTCCATGGGTATGAGCGGGGATTATGCCCTCGCGGTGGAAGAAGGCAGTACCATGGTGCGCGTAGGCAGTTTGCTGTTTGGCGCGAGGGAGTATGCAAAATAATTGGATGCAATAGTCAACAACCCGTATGATACTTGTCATGTATTTAACCCTAATAACATTACACATTTGCGGCCAATAGAACAGTAATATTTATGGATGTAAAATACATATCAGCCGAAGAAGCCGTGAAACCGATACAAAGCGGCCAAAGGGTTTTTATACACGGCAGCGCCGCCACGCCCATGGCTATTGTGCGGGCGTTGCAAAACAGGCATGCCGAGCTTACCGACATAGAATTGGTGAGCATCACCACCCTTGGCGACATTGACTTTAACCAGCCCCACCTGCATAAAAGTTTCTTTTTTAACTCGCTGTTCGTTTCTGCCGCCACAAGGGCGGTGGCAAATAGCGAATATGGCGATTATGTGCCCATATTTTTAAGTGAGATACCACGCCTGTTTAGAAAAAACATACTGCCGCCGGATGTTGCCATTATTAGCGTTTCCCCGCCGGACGCGCACGGGTATTGCTCATTGGGCACGTCGGTTGACATTGCGCGGGCGGCTGTTGATGTGGCCCGGTACATAATTGCGCAGGTTAACCCCCGCATGCCAAGAACGCACGGCGAAGGTTTTATTCACGTTAGCAAAATACATTCGCTGGTTTGGCATGCGGCAGAACTGCCGGTGCTGGATTACTCGGGCAGCAACAGCCCGGTGATTGAAAAAATAGGGTATAATGTGGCTTCTTTGATTGAAGACGGCGCCACCCTTCAATTGGGTATCGGGGGCATACCCGACCAAGTGCTTAACAACCTTACAAACCACAAAAACCTTGGCATACATACCGAAATGTTGAGCGACGGTGTTATACCGTTGATTGAATCAGGCGTTATCAACAATAGTCTTAAAAAGCTTAACCGCGGCCGCACCGTTACAGGCTTTATGGCGGGTACGCGCAAGCTGTACGATTTTGTGGATGACAACCCGGCCATACGGGTGATGGAAATAAGCTATGTAAACGATACCAGCATTATAAGGCAAAACCCTAAAGTAGCCGCGATAAACAGTGCGATCGAGATTGACCTTACCGGGCAGGTATGCGCCGACAGTATTGGTACTTACCAATATTCGGGCATTGGCGGCCAGATGGATTTTATACGTGGGGCAGGGTTGAGTGATGACGGAAAACCGATTATCGCCCTGCCATCCGTTACATCAAAAGGGTTGTCACGCATCGTGCCGTTTTTAAAAGAAGGCGCAGGCGTTGTAACCACCAGGGGGCATGTGCATTGGGTGGTAACCGAATATGGGTTGGTAAACCTGTATGGTAAAAATTTGAAACAACGGGCAAAAGCTTTGATAAGCATCGCCCACCCCAACCATAGGGAAACGCTTGACAAAGCTTACTATGACAGGTTTAAGTGATAACTGGAAATACAATTCCCGTGGAAGGTGCGGAAAGGCCGCTTACATTAAGATCTGCGCATGACTTCGCCAAAAGCCTTTCCATACAGATTGGAATGTTGCCGATATTGCGTACGCCCTGGGGTTTGAAAACCCAGCTATTTTAGCAACTTCGTCCGCCGCATCGCAGGCGTAACAACCGGTTGGATACGAGCGGCGTTGGTTTTGAAAATCATAAGAATTGGTTTGATTGGCGTTAGCAGCCAACAACAATCCTTATTTACCTTTGCTGCATGAAAACCATTTTTGACAGGCTAAAAGCGGGCGAGCCCATTAGGCTGGACGACCCAGAATATCCCGAGATTCTTGCGGTTGTCAACCGCACATTGGCATTAACCCCGCAGTTGAATGTATCAACCGATATAAACCAAATAAGGCAGCGGCTTGGCGAAATTATAGGCAATACAATAGATGAAAGCACCACCGTATTTGCACCATTTTACACCAACTTCGGGCGCTTTATTACAATAGGCAAAAATGTATTTATCAACCATGCCTGCTCCTTTCTTGATATGGGTGGCATTACACTGGAGGACGAGGTATTAATCGGCCCGAAAGTTAACCTTATTACTGAAAACCATCCGTTAGACCCTGCCGACAGGCGGGCACTTGTAGCAAAGCCCATAGTAGTTAAGCGTAAGGCATGGATTGGGGCCGGGGCAACAATACTGCCGGGTGTAACTATTGGTGAAAACGCAGTGGTAGCCGCCGGTGCAGTCGTGTCAAAAGATGTACCCGCCAATACCATCGTGGGTGGTGTGCCAGCAAAAATCATAAAATCCGGCATAGGCTTTTCCGGAAAGGTAAATGTTTAGCCATACAAAAAAATCACAGATAAAATGCTTACATCCGGTTATTTGCCTTTTCTTAATCATTTTCGCCCAGTCCCAGCCGCATTTCAACCAACAGCTTGCTAAAACCCGCTTTTTCGTAGGCTTTTATAGCGGGCGCGTTGCCAACATACACTTCAAGCCTAAGTTCTGTTACCCCTTTGGTTACAGCCCATTGCGCCAACGCGTCAATAATCAACTTATTAACACCTTTGCCGCGGTGTGCTGGGGGCACATACATAAAGCCCAAATATGCAAACTGCCTGTACTTTAAAAAGTGCTTGGCTGTTTCAATACGGGCATAGCCCGAACCAATTAATCGGCCCTCCTGCACTGCAACCAACAGTTGTATATGCGGGGCGGCAATCATTTCAGGTAAGTTATAGTAATAAGTATCATCTTTAAGGGTGTTATCAAACGGCCTTTCTGCTTGTAAAACACCCTGTTCAAATACCATCAGCTCTTCCAAGTCGCTTGCTACAGCTTCCCTTATTATTATTTTTCCCATAGTCAGGCACTGTTTATTCACTAAAAAATTTACTACTTTATGTATGAAACCTACCGGCAAATATACAAAGTTGCTAAAATGCTGTGTTACAACATATTCATCTAAGAGAATAGGATGCTTCTAACTTGCGTTTTTGGCGATTATATATTTTTCTTTATAATGTAAATTTAATGCTGAGGATTTGCGCCAACCCATTACAATATCCTATTTTTGCAGTATTAAAACAAAAGCTATAGTTGGTTATCAAGCTGAAAATTTAGTATTAAACCACTTTTAATTTTCTGGGGTTGGCCAATTATTTCTATATCTATTTAATCCGTCTAAATTCTATCCAACATGGGCAGAACCCTACCGTTGTTAACACTGGTTTTTAATTTATTTGTAGTAACTGCATTCGGCGCAACCCCAACCATTTCATCATTTACACCAACTTCTGCGGGCAACGGTATAACAGTAACCATCACTGGTACCAACTTTGTAAATATCAACGCCGTTAAATTTGGGGGTACGGCAGCCACCTCGTTCAATGTAGTAAGCTCTACCCAAATTACGGCAGTGGTGGGGGCAGGCACAACAGGCAACATCACCGTTACCAACACCAGCAACCAAACAGGCACATCATCAACAAGCTTTACCTGGGTGGCGGCACCAACCATTACGTCATTCACGCCAACATCATCAGGCACAGGCTTAACCGTAACCATAACGGGCACCAATTTTACAGGTGCAACGGCCGTTAGCTTTGGCGGTACAGCAGCAGCATCCTATATTGTTAACAGCTCCACTAGCATTTCGGCAGTTGTGGCAAGCGGTACCAGCGGCAACGTTTCGGTTACAACTGCTGGCGGAACAGTAACCAAAAGTGGTTTTACTTTTGTTGCAGCACCAACCATTACTTCTTTCTCGCCCGCCTCTTCTGTTGCAGGTGCCACGATAACTATCATCGGCACTAATTTTACGGGGGCAACGGCAGTAAGTTTTGGGGGTACAGCAGCCGCATCCTACACGGTTGTAAGTTCCACCAGCATAACAGCGGTTGTGGGCAATGGTACCAGCGGCAGCGTGGCGGTTACCACGGCGGGCGGCACCGCTACCAAAACAGGCTTTTCATTTGTGTCGCAAACCGGGTTTATTTATGTACACCAAAAAGACATTAACGAAGAATCTGCGGTAGATTTTGGCTTTTCGCTCATAAACAGTGCCAACGCTGTTACCAATACATGGAATTTAAACGACCAGGCCACGGCAGACAATGTGGCCCTATCGGGAAACAACTTATACATTTATGATATAGGGGTTGGCCATGGCGCAAACGGCGACGGGGAGCTTTGGGTTATTGCGGGCAGCAGTACCACCAACGTGTCTAATACCGGCGGTATATCCGGCACTGTTTACCACAGGCTTCAAGGAGCATCCACATGGGCTACACTGCCCACATCCATTACGACGGCAACAGCGATCGACGGTGCATATGCTAACCAGTTTGTGTATGCGCTTTCTGGCTCATCCAATGTTTATTTCTACAACAATGGCACTGTAACTACATTGCCCACAGTGGGGGGCACCGTTACCGATGTAACAGCCAACGGCGGACGCATTGCCGCTATTGTAGGCGGAACAATATATTTGTATAGCCTAAGTTATGATGCCTCCAACGCACCCGGCACCGGCGGTACCTGGACCAGTCTTGTAGCAACCGGCAACTCTTCCTCCCGCATGGATATGAACGTTGGCGCAACACTTATTGCGTACACCATACCCGGCAGCAACACTATTAGCACCGTTAGCTTAACCGGCACCACTGCCAGCTTAGGCACAGCAGGCGATGCGGCAAGCGGCGCAACGGTTGACATTGCTTACGATGACAATAATAACGTTTACACTACTTGCCACAGCAACACGAACGGCGGTACAGATGTTGTGGCAAGTTACAATGGCAGTACTTGGACAACCGAGGTATCCGCAAGAAAGGTAATGCGCCTTACGGGCGGTGCGGCCAAACAGGTATATGGGGTTGAAAATATCGGGTCCTCAGGCTTTCCGCAAGCAATATGGTTTAGGGCAGTCGATAACACGGGAACTGCTTATTGGATTGACGACGAGCGCATAAAAAGCAACTCCTCCCTTTCAGGAAACGGCATACTGATACCGGTAACGGCTGGTACATATACTGTGCAGGAAACTTTGCCCAACGCCTCGTGGGATTTGGGAAGGTTTAATCTTTACGACCCCGGCAATGCCTCCACCACGAATGTATCGTCAAACAATGCTTCTGTTACGGTTACGGCGGGTGAAGTAGTGTACGTGGAATTTGTAAATGAACTGCTAAATGCCAAGGCCATAGCCCTTACCTGCAGCCAGCAGGTGCTTCAATCGTTTGACCTGAACAGTTTTGGCGGAGGCACTTACGGCACTCCCTTACAAGGCACAGCTTATCATGATTACCCTACGGGTACGCCTGAAGATGGATATTATATACTTACCAAAACCACAGCCGCCAACTGGTACTCAAACCCAGGCATCACAGACCATACTGGCAATAGCGGCTACTTCCTACTGGTAAACGCATCATACGCAAAGGATGAGTTTTACCGCCAAAGGGTAACCAACCTTGTGCCCGGCCTTAGCTATGTTATTTCGTTTTACGCTTCCAACGTGTCATCGGGATCGCCGGTAACACCCAGTATATCCTATGGGCTGCAGGATTTGAGCGGCAACATCGTAAACCAGGCTTATTCCGGCAACTTCCCTACCGATAACAGTTGGCATTATTACTCATTTACTTTTACCGCAACAACCAGTACGGCCGACCTTTTTCTGCGCAACCAAACGATAGGAGGTAACGGTAATGACCTTGGTTTGGATGATATTTCCATAAACCCTGTAATTACGCCATTGCCCACAATAACAGTTTCCCCTACCATTGCGCCGAATGTATGTATAGGCACAAACTATACTTTCAGCAACACGCAAAGCGGCGGGGTTTGGACATCAAGTCCGTCAACTGTTGCTACCATAAATGCAAAATCGGGCAGGGCCAGAGGCTTGGCAGCAGGCACTGCGGTTATTAGTTATACTTACACCAATGCCATCGGCTGTGTAAGTACCACTACCAGCGGTATTATTGTAAGTGCGCCGCCCACGGTTGTTGCCAGCGATTTGCTTAGTGGCACCTCCTGTCTCAATCAAACTGACAGTTTATATGCCACGCCATCAGGCGGCAGTGGCACCCTTTCTTACGCATGGGTGGCTAGCCCTGCCGGCACAGACGGCCTTGGCACCGCGAATATTGCCAATACAACCGCCTCGCCCACAGCAGCGGGCAGCTACACCTATGTGGTTACTGTTACCGATGCGGTAGGCTGTACGGCTAGTGGCAGCGTGCCACTCAGCGTATCATCCAACACGGCGCCAACTGTAACTGCAAGCTCGACGGGCCCCTATTGCACCAACAGCTCTTTTACGTTAAGTTCTTCGGCAACTGGTGGTTCAGGTACCTATACTTATGCATGGACAGCCACCCCAACCGGCAACGGCTTAGGAACAACCAATACAAAAAACACAACTGCCACACCAACTGCGGCAGGTACCTATTCGTATAAAATAGTGGTAAATGACGGCTTTTGCAATGTGCCCAAATTTGTTTCGGTAACGGCAAACACCAAACCAACGGTAACGGTATCGGGGCCTGGGGCGGGTTCGCTATGTAGTGGCGGTTCGGTTACTTTATCATCAACGGTTACAGGCTCCTCCGGTGCGCTTACTTATGCATGGTCAGGCAGCAGGGTATCCGGCCTAGACGTTGCAGGCAGCCCGGGTTTGCAATCACCTACCAATGCTGCCACGCTTATTGCCAAGCCAACAGTAACCGTGTTAGCAACATCGCTTGTGCCGGATGTTTACAACTATGTTTTAACGGTATCCGACGGCAACAGTTGTTCGGCATCTGGCAACACGAATGTGTCTGTATATTTTGGCTCGGGCAACCCGGCAACAGTATCTATAACCAGCCCTACTTCCGCAGCCGCAGTATGTAGCGGCAATACTATAAGCCTTACGGCAACAGCAGCAGCGGGTTCGGGAACTTCTATTTCATCATATGCATGGTCTGGGCCAGGCAGTTATTCCTCAAGCAGCGTCAGCCCGGGTACTATTACACCTACGGCTACCGGCACCTACACCCTTACGGTTACCGAGGCAAACGGTTGTAAGACCTCAGCCACCACGCCAACAATTACTGTCAATGCCGTGCCAACGGTGGCAGTAAGCCGCTTTGCGGCAACATTGTGTTCAAATACAGTAGATACTGTTTACGCCACTGCTGCAGGTGGCACTTCGCCTTACACCTACTTATGGACATCTAATTCAAGTTCGGGCGGCTTTACCATTGTCTCCAGCACAAACGATACCACTGCACTTACCAGCGGTACCAATGGTACCACCTATACACTTACCATGACTGTTACCGATGCTAAATCCTGTACGGTTACAGGCTCTACAACGGTTAAAAAATCAAGTAGTTCTGGTCCGTCTTCCTTAACCATGTCACCGTCCTCCACGGGTACAATATGTATTAATGTTGCAAAAACAATCAGTGGCACTGTTAGCGGTGGCTCATCCCCTTACGCGTATGCATGGTCTGGCAGTCCAACAAATAATGGTATTGTGCAAACAAATGCTTCCAGCACCACTGCAACGCCAACGGCGGCAGGCACCTATGTCTATACTTTAATAGTTACTGACAATAATGGCTGCGCCTTGGAAGCCAGCACCCCAACCCAAACAGTTAACAGTGCATTAAGTGTTTCGGCAGCATCCAGTGCGCCCGGCTTTTGCGGTACATCAAGCAGTTTAACGCTTGTGGCGGTACCCAGCGGTGGTAGTGGCACTTACAGTAACTATGCCTGGGCTACCACGGTTGTAACTTCGCCAGGTACAACTACCGTAAGCCCTTCATCAAGCACCACCAGCGGCAGCACCACGGCAACCATATCAGGCGCAACGGTGAATACTTCCACCTTTAAATACACAGCCACGGTAACTGATAATGCAGGGTGTACAGGCTCAGGCTCCACATCAATAATTACTGTTGGTAGTGGTTTTACATCCATCACCAAACCAACCGCTACTATTACATCGGCCTGTGTGGGGCAAACTTTTACTTTAAGTTCAACAAGTTTTGTAGGTGGTAGTACACCTTTCAATTATACCTGGACAGCCCCTACGGGCTCCACTGTATCTACGTCGAGCGGAACTATTACCACATCGCCAGTGCCATCCACCACAGCCTCCGCAACGGCTGCCGGTAATTATACATTTGGCCTGCTGGTAGTTGATGCCAATAACTGCATTGACTCCGCAAGCACAAGTGCAGTTGCCATTACCCAGGTATCGCCCAGCATATCGGCCACTTGCGGCAACACCAGCGGCGTTGAGTGGGTTAATCTGTATGAGTCAACCGGTGCAAGCTGGGCATGGACGACCACCTCTGGTGGAAGATTTTTTACCGATGCCACCCTAAGCCCGGCCTCCGATGGAACCACCTCGACTTTGCAGGCCCCGTATGTTACTTTCCTCGGCACCTACAGTGTTTCCATAACTGATGCCAATGGTTGCACCGGCAGCGGCTCGTATACCATTACTTCTACCACGTGCGCGGTAACACTGGCTGTTAGCGGGCTTGATTTTACAGCACAAAAGCAAGGCAATGAGGCGTTACTTACCTGGAGTACCACCAGCGAGGTTAACAACAACCGCTTTGACGTTGAACGCAGCAGCGACGGCACAAACTGGCAGGTGATAGGCACAGTTAAAGGCAAGGGCAACAGCAGCACACTTACCAAGTACAGCTTTACAGACGCCTTACCCGTAAACGGCATTAATTATTACAGGCTTAAGCAAGTAAATAATGACGGCGGCCAAAACCATTCGCCAGTGAGGGCATTGCAATTTAACGGCATATGGTTGGTAAAGCTTTACCCCAACCCGGCACAGAGTTTTGTAGTGTTGGAATTTAACAACGACCGGGACGAGAAGGCCGCCATTGCCATACAAAATGCATTAGGCAGCACTATATTCACTACCACCCAGCAATTGTCGAAAGGGTTAAACAGAATAACGCTTAACCAAATACAACCGCTGGCACAGGGTACGTACATTATAACATTAGGTACCAATGAAAACATATTCCGCTCAAAATTTATAAAGGGAGGCAATTAAAATACTAACGGATTTTTTGTTTCAAAGCCCATGATGAAATGGGACGGATTAAACCCCCTGTGTTAACAGGGGGTTTTTGATTAAATGGCAATGTTGCACCATGCATCATTTGCCATTTGTTGACAGCAAACAACACATTAACCGTTACAGCAGATAATGTGTGGATGATGTAAATTATTTACTTGATTGTGAAGGCAGTTGTGCAAAGTTGCCCACCTACAATGGAATACAAATTTATAATGGTAGCTTGTGCAGTAAATCATTTATACCCTGCTGGCAACTGTTGCCCTCAATTTCCATAAACCCTCCAACCAAAAACAATCAAATAAACAAAATCTGATTATTATGAAATTCAGTGAATTTAGAGGGGATAATGTTTACCAACCGTCATTTCTACAATGCCCAAATGCAATGCCAATAAAGGATAACTACTAACAAACAAGGTGACAACAAAAAATTACATAAAAAAGCAGTGCTTTTTAAACCTTTTACTATATTTATTTGTGTTAGTTTCTTCTTTTGCAAAACCAGCAACCAAACAATTTACATATGAAATATTTATTATCCGTTATTACAGTGGTGTTCATTTTTTACTCTTGCGGCAATAATACGAGTTCAGTTACAGCCAATGTGGCCACTACAAAAGACACAGTTAAGAGAGCTGATGAAAAGGTTGATTCATTAACAAGCAAGTACATACAAAAATTTGAAATCGGCGATGCGGTTTACGCACAGAAAGTATTTGATTTTTATAAAAACTATGATGCCAATACGCTTGAACAGGCAAAGGAAGATTTTGCCGACACGGTTGTACTGAGCCTTGCCGATGGAAGCTCCCTTGATTTTACAAGAGATTCCTTACTCAAGTTCTTAAAAAACGAACGCGGGGCTTTCCAAAGCAGCATTCATATTACCGATGCGTTTGTTGCACTGAAAAACACAAACGACAGCGGCACATGGGTATCCATATGGGAGAGAAAAGTTGATATGCTTAACAACAAAAAGAAAATAAGCCTGTTGAATGAAAATTGGAAGTTTAACGAGGCCGGCAAAATGGTGTTTTTGCGCCAATATGCACGAAAATTTGTGGACAGAAATTAGTGCCAACAAGGTTTACTGCATGGGTGTTTATTGATAAACGGGCAAAATTCATCGGCAGGGTTTGCCCCCTATCTAAACTGTTGCAAATTATTAGCAGCGGATCCTACTTGCTGCTGAGGCGCAAAAATGCACCCCTAATTTGTCGTGTTTACACACAGTTAATTTTACCATAAGCTGTAGGTTTGTAACTTAACAGCCTAAATTATAAACCATGACAACACAAGAGATTGCCAACCGCCTGGTAGAGCTATGCCGCCAGGGCCAGTATGAAACCGCACAAACCGAACTGTATGCCGAAGATGCCATCAGCATCGAGCCCCCGGGCAACCCAATGTCAGGAAAAGTGGAAGGCCTGGCCGGTATAATAGCCAAGGGCCACCAGTTTCAAGCAGGGGTAGAAGAAATTCATGGTGGCAGCGTTTCCGATGCCATTGTTGCAGGCAATGTGTTTGCCGTAACTATTACCATTGATGCCACTTTTAAAGGCATGGGCCGTATGCTGATGGAAGAAGTTGCCGCCTACAAGGTTAAAGACGGTAAAATTATCAGCGAGGAATTTATTTACTAATTGCTTGTTTTAGCCACCCAAAAAACTGCCGTGCAAATTATTATTGCCACGGCAGTTTTTAGTTTTATTAAGTGAGGCGGCAGATTCATAACCTATTAAAAATAAAAGGCTGAACAGCCTTTTGGCAGATGCAGTTTTAGTTTTATATTACAAACCTATCAGTAATAATAAACTTTACCGTATGCGCATTGCAGTAGCCCTAATATTGTTGGTTATTTTTTGTAAAACCATAAACGCCCAACCCGCCGCCAAAAAAATTGTTTACGGCAGCAACCCTGCAGCCGGCCACTACCTTAATAGCCGTGGTATAAAACTGTATTATGAAGTATATGGCAACGGTGAGCCCTTGCTTTTTATACATGGCAACGGCGGCAGCATAAGTGCCTTTACCAACAACATACCCTTTTTTGAAAAGCATTACAAAGTAATTGCGGTTGACAGCCGGGCGCATGGCAAATCAACAGACCCCGGTGACTCATTATCGTTTGAGATGATGGCAGACGATTTTAGCGCGTTACTCGACAGCCTGCACCTTGACAGTTGCTATGTAATCGGCTGGAGCGACGGGGGCATAAACGGCCTTTTGTTAGCCATACGACACCCGGATAAAGTAAAAAGGCTGGCCATTACGGGTGCCAACCTTTGGCCAGATACTACCGGCCTCACCCCTTTTTGTTATGCGGACCAGTTAAAAACACAGGCAGACCTAAAAACAAAGCCGCAAACCCCGGAAATAAAAAACAAGCTGAAGATATGTGAACTGGATGTTTACCAGCCCAATATGACACTTAGCCAACTGCATACCATACATTGCCCCACGCTGGTTATTGGCGGCGACCACGATGTAATACCGGTACCGCATACTGTGCTTATTGCGCAGAATATTCCACAGTCATATTTGTGGATTATACCCAATTCAGGCCACTCCACACCAATACGGAAGAAAGACCAGTTTAACCCGCTGGTACTTGATTTTTTTACGCACCCGTATAGGAAGATAGCAGGAGGAGACACCTATAACTAACGCCTTTATGGTGGGTTTTTACACATCGCGAGCTAAACACGCGGATTACTTTACTATTTGAAGCAACAACACAACCAATATGGAAACAACAAACCAGTTACCACCAACGGGCATGCCAACATGGGCACCGCTTAAAAAAACGGCCTTCCGATTTTTCTTTATTTTCATCGGCCTCAATACCTGGTTTGGGTATAATGTAGTAAGCAGTGTGCTGAATGTTGATTCTGGCAAATGGGGTACATGGATGTCTATTTTCAGTAAGCCGTTGTATTGGTTAGATAAGCATTTTTACCATATCGGCTTCAAACCGATGGAAGAAAAACAGTTTATCGGCATTATTGACTGGCAGGTGGGCTGGGCATTGATGGTGACTTTTATTTGGGTTGCTTTGGTGGGCTGTGTTATATGGGGCATAGCCGACAGAAAGCGAAAAAACTACGAGAAGCTCGATTATTGGTTCCGCACCTACCTAGCCTATTACCTATACCTGGCCATGGTAGTGTATGCGGTTGATAAGATTGTGTTTGTACAAATGCCTTTTCCCAATGCGGCATCTTTGCTGCAGCCGTTAGGCGATAAAAGCCGGTTTCTGCTACTTTGGAATTTTGTTGGCGTAAGTCCCGGCTACAGCATATTTACAGGCATTTGCGAACTGGTAGCGGCATTATTAGTACTATGCCGCCGCACACGTGTTTTTGGCTGCCTTTTTATGGCAACTGTAATGGCAAATGTGGTGTGCTTTAATGTATTTTACAACATTGTTGTAAAACTGCTAAGCATGCAGCTTTTACTAATTACCCTTTACATGTTAGTACCTTACGTTTCAAAACTGTTTAAGTTTTTCTATTTGCTGCAACCGGTATCGTTGAGTGAAAAACAATATACATTTACCACCCGATGGAAGAAATATGTGATGGTTGCGTTGTTGCTTGTGCCTGCATGGGCAACCTACAATGCATTCGTATTTTTTATTGAAAAAGGTAAAAAGGATATCGCGCGCCAACAGCAAAAAGTGTATGATGTAACAAGCTTTATAAAAGGCAGCGACACTATGCCGCCATTGCTTACGGATACTTTCCGCCTGAAAAGGATTGCATTTACGGCCTACCGTGGCGAAAAATTTGCCATTGCTTACAGCATGAAAGACGAGCCCGTTAACTATGATTACAAATGGGACAGTGCCACAAAAAGCATAACTTTTATAGATGGAGATGACACAACAAAAAAGTACCCTTTGCATTATACCGAACTACCTAAAAAGCAACTAACGCTTACAGGCCAGTGGAAAGGACAAAACGTACGCATTATGCTTACTAAATTTGAGATTGACAGCATGCCGATAGTAACAGAGAAAATAAAATGGGTGCAGGGCAATTGAGTGGATTGAATAATAAACTACTATCAATTATTTAGCGTCTTCGCCTTTGTTGGTGTTTTCACCAACGAAGCTTCTCCACTTTGTATTTTTAAGCCGATACAATCGTTGTTGGTGAAAACACCAACATCGGCGACGAAATTCCTTAGTAAAGTAATATTCGATGCCAACCGTTAATTAGCTTGCTTTACAAACAAATTACCATACTGCCGCATCAACTGAAGGGAGATAATAATGTGGGTACTTACTAAAATGCAGTAGCTGCCAAGGCCGTACAACACCTTGCTGAGCATGGCGTTTAAATGCACTGCATCAAAACCATTTGGTTGGGCTGCTTGCTTTTTCATCAATTCAGTTATGGCAGTATTTTTAAAAGCTGGCCAGGTAAAATATAGTACGGCCGTTACTACAACTAAAACCGAAACAATGAGTGCCACGTAACCATTTACTTTAATAAAATCCTTAAAGGAGGCCTTAAAAGGCTTGCCATTTTGAACGCCCCGCGTTAAAAAGGAGAATGCTGAAAACGAGTACAAAACAAACGTAGCCAAGATAGCCACATCTATCATGGCTGTAGGGTTGCCGAATGCCGACCATAATATTATAATGCACATAACACCCAGTATGGCAGACATGGGCAGTATTACAAAAGTGAGGAAACTATAAAAAACAAGTTTACGCGCCATGGGTAATGATATTTAGCCGATTGTTAAACAGATGTTTGCAAGGTTGCCGCAACCGTAAACAATTACTCCTGTGGCTTCTTTTCGCCAAATAAGTGGGCATACTCTTTTACATAGCGTAGGGTTATGTACACATGCGATAAAAGAAGCAAGCTGTAACCCATATATATATACAACATACCCTTAATCGTAGCCCTTATATCCTGATCCGAAACGCCGGCCATTTTCATCTGCCCTTGCATTTGGTACATTTGCTTAATAACCATGGCCATATTGCCAGGGTCAGAAAGAAAAGCGATACCCTGCACTAAAGATAAGGCGCCAAACGCGATGGAAACATAGGCATTTACTTTAATCCAGTCTTTAGCTGAGGGTTTACTCTGTCTGCCATTTTGTATACCCCTTATTAGAAAACTAAAACTGGCGAAGGAATAAATAATCACACTTGTTACTACAAACACAACCAAAAAAACGGATGGTTGTGCCAAAGCCATTAAAAGAAAAAACAAATCAAAAAATGAAAAAAGCACCGCAATTCCAATCAGCACATAAGAAACAACCCGGTAATACACAAGCAAATTCTTCATAATTTTTTCAATTCAACCTGTAAAATATCTGGATTCTTCTAGAAAAACCAGAACGTTATCAGGCTGCAATATGCACAATTTATTTTATTACTGCTGCTGTTGTTGCTGAACGGCAAACCTGGTATCCTCCAACACCTCTTCCTGTGGACCGGATTGCAGGCTTTCCATCTGAACGTTATTCAGTTCCTCAAACACATTACCGTCCTCATAACCAACTGACACGTACACGGATAAGCGCTGTTTGGCCGGCCCTTTAAAGGCACCTTTTACCGGGGTGCAATCGGGAAAATTTCTGCCAACCGCAAGCTTTACGTGGTTATTGGTAACCCAAACATTATTAGTTGGGTCTATACCAGCCCACCCGTAACCGGGTAGCCAGGCATCTACCCAGGCGTGTGTGGCCCCCTCGCCTCGCATACCGCTTTTGTTGGGGCAAATATACCCGCTCACATACCGTGCGGGTACGTGCAAGGTGCGCAGTATTTGTAAAAGCAAGTGCGAAAAATCCTGGCACACACCTGCTTTTTGTTCAATTATCTCGTCAACCGTTGTCTCGATAGTCGTAATGCCTTTTATATATTTGAAATACTTAAAAATATATTCGTTGCAAAACTCTACCGCCGCGGCAACGCTGCGGCCACCCTCCAATGCCTGTGCAGCTATTTTGTTTATCTCAGCCTCGGCTTCTATGTCATCAGCCTGCGCCAGTTCAAAAAGCTGCAGGTTGCCTTTCACTTCCTGTGCCAGTTGCTCCCACCCAGCCTGGAAGTTAACGCGCAATTGGCTGGGCAATATCGTACGTACCACCAGCCTGCTTTCAATCACCATTTCCTTATGCTGGGGTAAAACATTAAACAGTCCTGTTCTATTCTTCCAGTAATCATCAAAAAGCAACACATCGGGCTGGCCTGTTATCACCACATCATGTTGCAGCATTTCCTGCTCCGGGCATTTGTAGGGGTATATCCTAAGTTCGTTTATGCTTTCTTTAACAGGGCGGTCATAGTCGTAACGCGTAACATGATGTATCCTAAAGATGGGCATGGAAAAAATTAATTAAGAATAAGAGAAAAAGCTTTGGCCTAACCGCCTGCTTACTTCCAGCAGTTCTGTTTTTACTTTTTCTAAAAATTCTGGCAAAATAACGGCATCCAGCGTATCAAAATCAATAAATTTTACATAGCTGTATAATCTGCCAAAGCAACGAAGCAGTGCTTGGTTTTCTTCCGATTCATTCTCTTTCACCACGTCTTGCAGATACCGGTCTATTCGGGTGAGGGAATATATAATTGACCTCGTAAAATTTGCATTTATAATGCCTTGGTGCAGAACGCTTTTGTTATTGTTGCTGTTGCGGTATGTTTTTAAATGCAGCTCATATCCTGACAAGGAAAGCAACATAATGCGCCAGTACAAAATATCCTGCTGGTCGGCAAGGTTGTAATCAATGGCTTTAAATTCCCGGTTAATAATTTCCAGCGTTTCCAGGCAACGCTCAATGTATTTGCCTAAGTTCATAAAATTCCAGCCACTACCTCTTGGCATGGTAATATCCGTAACACCGGTATATTCAACCGATTGCCTGGTAAGCAGGTCAATCGTTTCCATGGAATGTTCCGTTAGCAGTTGCGCTGCAAGGGTAGGGTTGTTTACCATGTGATACATGTGGTTTACATTTTCCCACACCTCCTTGGTAATATGGTCCTGCACACCGCGGGCATTCTCCCTGGCCCTGTTTATAAGCACTTTAAGGGAGTTTGGGTTGTTAACATCCAGTATAACCTTTTTTAGTACCTCGTTGGTATTGTTTTCAAGGCTAACAATCTCCTCTTCCTCGCAGTTGGTAAAAATTTCCAACAGGGGCCGCCAAGATAAATCCTCTATTATCCCTTTATCAAGCACAGAAATATACGTAGTTCTGGTAACGCGCAAAATACCATCTGCACGTTCCATGTAACGGTTTAGCCAAAATAATGAGTCTGCAGTTCTGCTCAGCATTATATCTTGTTTAAAAGTTCAAGTTCGTATTTAGTCAGTAAGTCATTGGTCAATAGGTCATAAGCATAGGCCAATACTCCAAGTGAAAGTTAAAACATTTAGCATTAAGCATTTGGTTCAAGTTAGAAACAACGTCTATTGCGCTTATAAAGTGGTAAACAACAACATTATGACTTATTGACCAATGACCTAATGACCTTGTAAACTAATCAATCACCCACGTATCCTTGCTGCCGCCGCCCTGGCTGGAGTTTACCACCAGCGAGCCTTCGCGCAGTGCAACCCTTGTCAGTCCTCCCGGCACAATGTCAATGCCATCGGGGCCGCAGAGGGCATAGGGCCTCAAGTCCACATGCCGCGGCTGAAAACGCCCGTCAATAAAACACGGCACCGTTGAAAGTTTTATAATGGGCTGCGCAATAAAGCTGCGCGGGTCTTCCTCAATTTCGGCCTTTGCTTTAAGCCAGTCTTCCTCTTCAATTTTATTGCCCATTACCATGCCGTAGCCCCCGCTTTGGTTGGTACGTTTAACTACCATGCTGCGTATGTTTTTAAACACATGCTCGCGGGCCTCGGGGTCGCTCAACTGGTAGGTCGGTACATTTTTTAAAATAGGCTCTTCGTTTAAATAATACTTAATCATGTCGGGTACATACACATATACAGCCTTGTCGTCGGCTACACCGTTGCCCACGGCATTAACCAAAGCTACGTTACCCTTGCGGTAGGCACCCATAATGCCCGGCACACCAAGCACGCTGTTAGGCCTAAACATCAGCGGGTCAATATAATCATCGTCAATGCGGCGGTAAATAACATGCACACGCTCCAAACCACTGGTGGTTTTCATGTACACTTTGTGGTTGTCTACCACTAGGTCGCGCCCTTCTACCAAGGGGATGCCCATTTGCCTGGCCAAAAAAGTATGTTCGTAATAGGCTGAATTATAAATGCCGGGCGTAAGCAATACTACCGTTGGGTTGGATATTTGCTGCGGTGCCAGCGACAGCAGAATTTGGTGCAAAAGCAACGGGTAATTATGCACCATCCGTACCCGGTTATTGGCCAGCATATCGGGGAAAAGTCGTTTGGTAACCTCCCTGTTTTCCAACATATAGCTCACCCCGCTGGGTGTACGCAGGTTGTCTTCTAATATATAAAAATCTCCATCATCGCCGCGAATCAGGTCAATGCCGCTTATATGTACGTAAATATCATATGGCACCTGTATGCCAAATACCTCACGCGTGTAGTGCGGGCAGGAGGCTATCAACTCCTTGGGTATTATGCCGTCGTTTAATATATTCTGCTCGTTGTACACGTCTTTCAAAAACATGTTCAACGCTTTCAGCCGTTGTTTTATGCCACGCTCAATTGTATCCCATTCAAGGCCGGTAATAATGCGGGGTATAATATCGAAGGGGAAAATGCGCTCGATGCCTGCATTGTCGCTATACACGGTAAAAGTAATGCCCTGGTTCATAAAAAGCTCGCTTGCCAGCTTGTCCTTATTATGCAGCGCATTCACATCCAAGTTTTGCAATACTGCAAACACTTTGCTGTACTGGTCGCGTATTATTTTCGCATCACACATTTCGTCCCAAATGCCTTCGGGGCAGCCGTACTGCTCCATTAAGTTGTTTAATGCCATAGATATATGTTTAGAAGGAAGGCAAAAAAATACATGCCATACCAGTTAATACAGCTGCAATTTAGAAGACGGTTGAAATATACAGCGATAAATTAAATTATTGTAAAAAAAATTAAAAATTCTCTGAAAACTATTCAAATTAAGGGCTAAAAGGCCGCTAAACTTAAACATAGGTTTTATCATAATATTTAAATGAAAACCCCTTTTTAAATGAACTGGCGCATCCCAAGTAACCCATGCAAGCCACAAAAGAGAAAAATAAAATATACATAATTAAATTATGCATTGGATGATTATGTATTTTTGGCACATGAACAGATTATCGCTTTACAAAGGATGCCTTGAACCCATTATATTAAGGTTGTTAAAAGATAATGGCCGAATGTACGGGTATAGCATTACCCAAATGGTAAAGGAAATAACCAAGGGCGAGTTGCAGATAACCGAGGGGGCGCTTTACCCACTGTTGCATAGGTTGGAAGCAGAAGGCATTGTGGAAACAACTGTTGAAAACATAGGCAACCGCATGCGCAAATATTACACCCTTACCAAAGCGGGCACCAAACAAACCGGTGTTGCCATGGAAGAATTGAAAACATTTATGGATAGCCTTAACCTAATTATAAACCCCAAACCGAGTATTTGATGAAACATACACTTGAATTAACGGAAGAACAGATACAGCAACTATTTTATTTTACCGAAAAGCATTGCGTGCGGCACTACGACCTTCAGGTGGAGTTGGTTGACCACTTGGCCGATGCCGTTACCGCTAAAATGAATGAAGGCTCGACGCCCCTCAGCTTTGAGGATGCAGTACAAAAAGTATATGCCGGGTTTGGGGTAATGGGCTTCTCCCCTATTATAGCCAGCCGTCAAAACGCGGTTCTACAACAAAGCAACAAAGAAAAACTAAGGCTTTTTAAACAGTACTTTACCTGGCCCAAAGCGGCTTTAACGGTACTGATGGTAACCATTATTGGCATAATGCCACAAATAATCCCTGTTTTTGGGCTTAAGTTGGTACTTGATATGTGCACTGCGGCATTTGTAGTGTGGGAGGTGACAGAAATGGTGAAACTATACAGGCAGCACAAACAACAAAAGCAAAAACTGTTATTAACCGAAAATACTTACCGTGCGCCGGCCTTTGCCGGGGTGGCTATTGATTTGTTTTGCATGTTTCATGGCTGGGATTGGTTTAACGACGCTAATGCCTTCAGCCTTACAAGTTTTTATGTGTATTCGGGCTTTCTTCTTGGTTTTTTTATACTATCGCTGTCCTTTATCAATTTTACCAGAAACCTACATTCACAGGCAAGGTTACAATATCCCGCAGCGTTTAAAATGTGGTAGAATGGGGAATAAAAATATGTTGGCAAGTAAATGATGGGTTATTCAAACTACTGTTTATCTTCTTGGTTTCAAATCACTGTTTGCATACGCCTCGGATTGGGGGCAAAACCTTAACTTTAGCTGCAAGAAAAACACGCAACAACTAGCATGAAAAAATATTTCGCAAACGCCATTATGCTCCTCTTAATGTCAGTTTTTGTAACAATGTTTTGTGGTAGGCTCAATGCACAGGCACCTATTTATATTTTTATACACCTGATAGGCCTGGACCCTATTGAAAGTAATCTAAAATACAATTACAAGTACGGTGCCGGGGGCGAAGGCAGCCTGGGCCTCGGCCTTGGCAAGCATACAGTTTTAACCGGCACACTGGGCTATACCCTTTTTAAACACTCCGATAACTATAAGCACGACGGCATAACGTATGTTCCGGTTAAAATTGGGGTGCGGCAATATTTGTTTGCAAAAAAATTGTTTGCCCATACCGATATTGGGCTGGGCATAGTGAGCTTGCCGGATGCACCCGGAAACGAAACGCACTTTAGCGGCGATGTAGGCTTGGGCATAAAACTATCCCGTTTTGAAATATTGGTGGATTATGATGGGTTTACTCAATCTGGCCCCGACAGGTACGCATCTTGGGTTGCCATTAAGGCGGGCTTTAGTTTTGGGTTATGATTATATGCAATGTCTGTACTTGCGTAGGGTTGGCATTTTTACTGTCTCGACGAGGGGTTTGTACAGTAGGTTTGCTATATACCAGCCCTTCTCAAAAAGGTAAGTTGCAACTTGGCTAATTCTTTCTATAGATATTTTTCCTGCTCCCTATTTCAATAACTAGCACTAGCAAAATGCTATCATTAATTTTGTATATAACCCGGTAATCACCAACCCTTATACGCCACCCCTCCTTGCCTTTAAGTTTTTTACATCCTGGCGGTCGCGGATCGTTTTCGAGCGCTAATATTTTCTGGTCAATCGCATCCAAAAAAGGCTGGGGTATTTGGGCAAGCTGCTTTTGCGCAGCCCTTTCAAGCTGTACGGTATAACTCATTTTACAATCCCTTTCCTAATTTCGTCCATAGCCTGCCGGTATGGTATAAACTCTTTATTGGGGCGGCTTTCAGCCTCCTCAAACGCTTTAATGTCTTCGTAGTCTTCCAAATCCTCAAGAAGCTTTTCAAATTCACCCATAGGTAGAAACACGCCAATCTCGTGGCCTGCGCCATCGGTAATAATTTGTGGGTTAATATCTATCTTTTCCATAATTTATTATCAGAATATTATTCCGTTGTGTTGCAAGTTTAATTATAAAGGTATACAAAAATCTCATTAGCTGGCATTGCGCATGGCAGTTTCTGCGTTTTTGTAGTCGGATTAGGCACACAAATTATTAAATTGTCAGGCAACCGAATACTTTTAGTTATGGTTATAAAAGCAAAAAGAACCAAACTAAAGTTGGTTCTTTTCGGAAGCCACTGGCTCCGTTTCTTATGTGGCTGCCCTTAGCATTTTTATAAACAGCACCTTTATTTCTGCCTCAAATGCACTATCCATCAAACATGTAAAAAGCCTGTTAGGATATTCCCAACAGGCTTACAATATACTAAACAATTTTAAACCGAATCGTCTCAAAGCCCCCCTCCGGGGGATTTAGAGGGTTTGAAATTTACGGCCTACTGTAAATCCAACTTAATCTGCAATTCCCTAAACTGCTTCTCATCAATAGTGCTTGGTGCATCCAGCATCACATCCCTGCCAGAGTTATTTTTAGGGAAGGCGATAAAATCGCGGATGCTTTCGCTGCCGCCCAGGATGGCGCAAAGCCTGTCAAAGCCGAAGGCCAAACCGCCGTGTGGGGGTGCGCCATATTCAAACGCGCCGAGCAGGAAGCCGAATTTATGCAACGATTCCTCTTTGGTCATGCCCAGGGCCGCAAACATCTTCTCCTGTAGCTCGCGTTGGAAGATACGGATGGAGCCGCCGCCTATTTCGTTGCCGTTCAAAACCATGTCGTAAGCGTTGGCCTTTATGTTGGCATAGGGGTGTTCCAAGTATTTTTCCGCATTTTCAATCAATGGGTTGTTGTTTATCATCACCTCAATATCCGATGGCTTGGGTGATGTAAATGGATGGTGGCGTGCAACCCAGCGGTTTTCCTCGGCATCGTACTCAAACAAAGGGAAGTCAAGCACCCACAGCAATTTAAACTCATCATCCCTGCGGTAGCCGAGGCGTTTACCCATTTCCAGGCGAAGTTCGCTGGTGGCTTTGCGGGTACGTTCCTCCGCGCCTGCCAGTATCAATACCAGGTCTCCCGGTTTGGCTCCGGCGGCATCGGCGATGGCCTTCAATTTTTCCTCGTTGAAAAACTTATCAATGCTGCTCTTATACGAACCATCGGTATTGCATTTAATAAAGGCAAGCCCTTTCATACCTATTTGGGGGCGCTTTACCCACTCGGTAATTTCGTCAGTTTGTTTACGGCTATATTCGCTGCAACCGGGGGCTGCGATGGCAATAACTGTTTCAGCTTCATCAAACACTTTAAAAGCCTCAAGCCCCCCCGCCCCTAAAGGGGAGCCATGGAGAGCCCCAACCTTTGCTGGATAAGTGTGCTGTGGAAATTTAAGGTTGGCCAGTTGCATGCCAAAGCGGATGTCCGGCTTGTCGTTACCGTAGTTCCACATGGCATCTTCCCAGGTCATGCGCTCCACAGTTTCGGTATAATCAATATTCTTTACATCTTTAAATATGCGTTTTACCAGGCCTTCAAACATATTCAATATGTCTTCCTGCTCAACAAAACTCATTTCGCAGTCTATCTGGGTAAACTCCGGCTGGCGGTCGGCACGCAAGTCCTCGTCCCTAAAGCATTTTACAATTTGGTAATAACGGTCAAAACCGCTTACCATCAACAATTGTTTAAATGTTTGGGGGCTTTGTGGCAGGGCATAAAACTGGCCTGCGTTCATGCGGCTTGGCACCACAAAATCGCGCGCACCCTCGGGGGTTGATTTGATGAGGAACGGCGTTTCAATATCCATAAACCCGTTTTCGTGCAAGTAGTTACGGGTACTACGGCCAGCGGCATAACGCAGCTCCAGGTTTTTCTTTACCGCGGTGCGGCGCAGGTCCAGGTAACGGTACTTCATCCGCAGGTCGTCCCCACCGTCGGTGTCGTCGGTTATGGTAAAGGGCGGCACGGCTGATTTATTCAGCACCTTAAATGCCTCCACCAATATTTCCACTTCCCCGGTGGGGATGTTCTTGTTTTTGTTGCTGCGCTCGGATACTTTGCCGGTGGCCTGTATCACAAATTCACGGCCCAGCGGGTTCGCATCCAGCAAAGGCTGCAGGTCTTCCCCAAACAACAACTGGGTTACGCCATAACGGTCGCGCAGGTCAATAAAAGTGATGGCACCAAATTTACGGATGGTTTGCACCCACCCCGCAAGGGTAACAGTGTTGCCAATATCGCTAACCCTCAATTGGCCGCAAGTGTGAGAACGGTACATATTTTTTGCCCCCATCCCCGCCGTGGCGGGGGAGTTTAAACATTAAATAAATATACTAAATTTTATCTATAGCCTAAAACTGCCTGGTAAATTGATACCGACCATTGGTAGAAGGTATTTCTTTAACGGGCGCAAAGATATATAAATGCACCAAAGCCGGAAATTGAATTAAAGAGTCGCGAATAAGCTTAACAACCTGTTGCTTTATGGTTATGGAAAAGTAAAAGCTGTTACCGTGGCCAGAGGCAAAAACGCCTCGCAAAGGCATCAACAACCAGAAATCGCCGACGGGCCAATAGTTAAAGCAGTACCAATTTTACGCTGATTACTTTTATATTAACCTTTGTAACCCGATATTTGGGGTATGTATAAACTGTTAATAATATTGCTGGTTGTTTTTGGCTTGGCTTCCTGTAGCCAGAAAACCACCTCCACCCCGAGTGCCAGGTATGGTGTAAAAGGCATGATGCCCCTTGCCGTGGGCAACAAATGGAACTACAAACGAACATTTTACGATAGCGCAACGGGCAATGTGAGCGGCACCGGCACCGAGCAGATTAATATAGTGGCCGAATTGATAGTAAATGACACCGCCTATTTTCAACAAACGCAGAATGAGATACCGCTTAGCCCCGGTAGCTTTTTCTCCAATGCCGATACCAACACGATTATACAAACAGACAGTGCATACCGCTATACTTTTTTTAAAAGGACCAGTTATGATGCGCAGGTTGGCACATGGCCCGACTCGGTAACCCGCAGGTGCCCCGGCCATAATGTTTTAACGGCCTACGCCGGCGATACCACCATCGGCACCTACACCAACTGCCTTAAAAATATAGTATTGGTGAACGACTGTACCGGGCAGGCATTTGAAAAATGGGTATATTATTTAAAACCGGGTGTCGGGCTGGTGCGCGTTGAACATTATAAGATTAAAAACGATAATACTACCTGGTACCCAGACTTTATGGATGACCTTACCAGTTTTATACCGGGTTAAATTGGGTTGTAGGTAAATAGAAACAGATACACTCAGTCGGTGACCATCAGAGCGGAATGCATCGCCATCAAACCGGCTTGTTCCCCCTATACAAAAGCCGCATCATACTCGGCAGCACAATCAATAACAAAGGCAGGGCAACTATAAAACCGCCTATTACTGCTATGGCCAATGGCTGGTGTAACTGCGCTCCCGTACCTATGCCCAAAGCTATCGGCATCAGGGCAATGATGGCACCCAACGCGGTCATCAATTTTGGGCGAAGGCGGGTGGAGATGGAATAAATAATAGCTTCATCCACATTGCCACTGAGCGCAAAGGATTCGTTAAACTGCAGGTACGTAAATATGGCGTTCTCCCCTATTATACCCACAATCATAATCAGCCCAGTATAACTGCCCACATTTAAGGGTGTATGCGTGTAATACATGCCCAGATAGCTACCGCTGATGCCCAAAACGGCGATGCCCAATATGGTAAAAGCTATGCCAAAGCCCCTGAACAAAAACAGTATTACGCCAAACACCAACAGGGCCGACGTAACGAGTATGGTAAGCAACTCCTTAAACGACTGCTGCTGGTCGGCATAGCTACCGCCGTATACAACGGCATAGCCCTGCGGTAACGATACCTGTTTGGATACTTGTTGCTTAATATCATTTATAACGCTGCCCAGGTCGCGGCCTTCCAGCCTGCCTGTAACCACACCCATGTTTTGCATATCCTGCCTTTGTATCTCGGCATCGCCGGTGGTAAGCTGCACATCGGCCAATGTGCCAATGGGCTTTAACTGACCGTTGGGCAAGGCCACCTGTAGGTTTTTAACTTCTTCTACACTCAACGTTTTATTGCCGGGGAACACCAAGCGTATATTGCTCAACTGGTCTTTGTCGTATACGGTGCCAACCACATTTCCTTCCAAAGCTGTTTGCAACTGGTATTGCAGGTTGGCGGGCGTTATGCCAAATTGCGCAAGATTAGTATAATTGGGCAGCACGTTTATGGATGGGCCTGCAATGGTAATGCCATTAAACACGTCCGCAGTGCCTTTAACTTTACCCACAATATCCGAAACCTGCTCGCTCAATTCCTGCAATTTCAACTGGTCGGTGCCAAATATCTTAATTTCTATTGGTTGAACAGATTCCGTCAAATCCCCCAGCATGTCGGTAATTACCTGGCCAAAATCTATGCGTAGGGCAGGCTGTGTACTGGCAATTTGCTGGCGTATATCGCTAATCACCTCCTCCGTGCTTTTCGTTCTGTCTTTTTTCAACTGTATCAAATAATCACCCCGGTTGGGCTCTGATATAAAAAAGCCCATTTGTGTTCCTGTGCGTCGTGAATAAGCCTCCACTTCTGGCACCTTGACGATTATTTTTTCCACCTCGCGCAGAATACGGTCTGTCTCCTCTAAAGAGGTGCCGGGCGGCGAGTTATAATCCAACACAATGCTGCCCTCGTCCATTTCTGGTAAAAAGCCTGTCTCTAATTGCGGTATAATTAACCAAGTGGCAACGCCCAAACCAATGATGATGATGAAACTGATAAACGGGTTGCGTATAAAAAAACCCACCCAGCGCTGGTTTGCCACATTATGGGGCTTTACTTTTTTGGCGGAAGGCTTGGGCACATTTCTGGAAAATACCAAGTATATTACGGGCAATATTAGCCAGGTAACAAAAAAGGAACACACCAATGTAATGATCATGGAATTGGTGAGCACTTTAAAATACGCACCCGCTACCCCGCTCATCAATTCAAATGGCAGGAATATTACAATGGTGCTGAGTGAAGAACCTACCATGGCCGGGAACAAATAGTGGATGGCCTTTTGCACAAGTATGGAGGATGGCTCATCAGGGTGTTCTTCATGCGTGCGGTGGATTTGCTCCACCACCACGATGGCATCATCAATTATCAACCCGATGGCGGCGGCAATAGCCCCGAGGGTCATAATATTAAGCGTTTGCCCGGTGGCATACAGTATAATAATCGTGAGCAGTAAGGTAACCGGAATGGTAACCAATATAACCGTGCTGGCCTTTAAGGACCGTAAAAATAGTATTGCCACAAAAATGGCCAGTGCAAGCCCTATCCACAAGCTGTCAGTAACGCTTTTAACGGCATCGCGCACAAAATCGGCCTGTATATAGTATGGTTTTATGGTAACATCTTTGGGTAGCACCTTTCTAAGGTCTTTCAACTTGGCTTCCATCCTGTCTGATATGTCTACCAGGTTGGCATTGGGCTGCTTAATAATCGCCAGCAGCATGCCTTCCTTACCGTTGGCGTTTATCTTTATGTATTCCTTCGCCTCTTGTATTTGCACATCGGCAATATCCTTCATCAATATAATGCGCTTGCTGTTGTTGCTCACCACAATATTTTCCAACTGGGCCTTAGAGTTTACCGATGCATCCGTAACAGTTAAATACATCAACCTGTAATCAGACAAATAGCCATTGGATTGTATAAAGTTCGTTTGGCTCAATGCCATGTTTAGCATATCAGGCGTAAGACCCAGCGAGTTCATTTTTTGCTGGTTCAGTTGCAGCCAGTATTCTTTTGTTTTGCCGCCAATAACACGCACTTCGCTCACGCCTTCCACCTGCGACAAAAATGGCTTTATGGTATACATGGCCAGCAGCTTCATATCAATGGCAGAGCGTTTATTGCTCTCCAATGAATAGCCTATCACCGGCAAAATGGATGGGTTCATGCGCTCCACCGTTATCTGCACGCCGGGCGGCAAATCGTTGCGTATCTCGTTTATTTTCGACTCTATCCTTTGCAGGCTGATGTCAACATTCGCATCCCAATTTAAAAACGCTGAAATTTCGCAACTGCCCCTGCTGGTGGTGCTGCGTATGGTCAGCAGGTCGGGCACCTGTTTAACCGCCGTTTCCAACTGGCGGGTAACGGTAATCATCATTTTCTTTACCGGCTGCTGGCCAGCGTCTGCAATTATTTTTATTTTGGGGAAGGTTATCTCCGGAAACAGCGCCGTTTGCATTTTGCTATACGCGAAAGCCCCACCCAACAGAATAAGGCAGATGATAACCGTTACCGGGTTTTTATATGAGATAAAGAAATTGCGCATGGTGGAATATAATTTGTTTTATACTGGATGTTGCGGCGGTGCAGAACGAATTACTCCTTTACAATCTTCACCTTAGCCGTATCCGCAAGGCCGTAATTGCCTGTAAGCAAAATATTATCCTCCGGGGATAATGGCGGCGACACTATTTCAACACCCGTTTTGTTTTCCATCCCCTTGGTCACCGGCAGTTTTACCGCCGTGGAATCGTTAATCATCTTCATCACCCAAAAGCTGCTTTGGGTTTCGTCGCTCAACACGGCGGCGGCTGGCAGCGACACGGCATTTATCTTTTGCGATTTTACAATGCTCACTTTCGCTATCAGGTTTGCCGGTATGTTTTTATCGGTGTTTACCCTCAATATGTAGCGCTGGGTTTGCGAAATTGAGTCCACCGTAGGCAATGTAGACTCCACATGCGCCTCTAACACTGTACTGTCTGGCAGGTGTAATTGCAGCGTTGGGTTATTGGCTATGTAGGGCTTTAACTCGTAAGGAAGGTCAAGTATAAACACAAAGCTTTTGGTATCGGTTATTTCGGCAAGCTGTTCGCCATCCTGCACATAATTGCCCGCAGTAAAGGTTAACTGCGTTATATACCCATTGCCGGGTGCCTTTATGGATACCGTGCCTTCAA
>Ga0364894_10219_pt2 | contig 28746 bp, 30 predicted proteins | sample ExccelJu500001D4_FD_206942 | JGI IMG/M metagenome (GOLD analysis project Ga0364894, IMG submission 206942) | Enriched cells from Trout Bog Lake Hypolimnion, Wisconsin, USA - BchlTB.July16.5000.01.D4 | ecosystem: Environmental > Aquatic > Freshwater > Lake > Hypolimnion/Profundal zone | place: USA...
GAACAAATTTAATAATTTATTTAAGAGTGAGCGGTGAATTTAGAAATGAGCGATTCAATTAAACAAATGATGCAGGAGATTGGTCAGCGTGCTCGTCAAGCATCACGTGCGATGGCTCGTGCTTCTAGTGAACGTAAAAATCAAGCTTTACTCTATATTGCTCAATTCATTCGTGAACAAGCGCTTGAGATTGAAAAAGTTAATCATGTAGATGTGGAGCGCGCTAAGGCCAATGGTCAAGATGCCGCATTTATTGATCGACTCACCATGACGCCTAAAACAATTGAGTCTATGGCTTTGGGTTTAGAGCAAATTGCAACTCTTGAAGATCCAATTGGAAAAATTACCACTCTTCAAAAGCAAGCCTCAGGCATTGAGTTGGGACAGATGCGGGTTCCTCTGGGGGTTATCGGCATCATTTATGAATCTCGTCCTAATGTCACCATCGATGCCGCAGCTCTCTGTTTAAAGTCAGGTAATGCGGTCATTTTACGTGGCGGCTCTGAGGCAATTGATTCCAATACCTTATTGGCGACGATGATTCAAGAGGGCTTAAAGGCCGCTAATTTACCTATAGATGCTGTGCAAGTGGTTACCACTACCGATCGAAGCGCTGTTGGTGAAATGATTACGATGACACAATATATTGATGTGATTGTGCCTCGTGGTGGCAAGAGCCTGATTGCCCGCTTAATGGCTGAAGCCCGTGTACCAATGATTAAGCACCTAGATGGCATTTGTCATACCTATATTGATGCGGATGCAGATATTGCTATGGCTATAAAAGTGTGTGATAACGCCAAGACCCAGCGCTATGCGCCTTGTAATGCAATGGAGACATTGCTCGTGAACAAGGCTATTGCTCCAAAGGTACTTCCACCCTTATGCAAGATTTATCAGGATAAAGGAGTGGAGCTTCGCGTCGACTCCTTGACTCGCCAGACTCTAGAATCTGCCGGTTTTCAGAATTTAGTCGAGGCCACTGAAGAGGATTGGCAGACTGAGTACTTGGCGCCTATTTTGTCGATTAAGACAGTAGCGGATATAGATGAAGCCATGAATCATATTGAGCAATATGGCAGTAAACATACCGATGCCATCATCACCAACAATAAAGCTCAAGCGGATCGATTTTTGCGGGAGGTGGATAGTGCAAGCGTGATGGTTAATGCGAGCACCCGCTTTGCCGATGGTTTTGAATACGGTCTTGGTGCAGAAATTGGTATTTCTAACGACAAATTACATGCACGTGGACCAGTCGGTTTGGATGGCCTTACCTCCCTAAAATATATCGTCATGGGTCATGGCGAGATACGTACTTAATTAAGAGATCGGATTACATCGCCATGGGCAACGCATATCTTTGGGCCAAGACTTTTCATATTGTTTTAATTGCATCTTGGTTTGCTGGGCTTTTCTATCTCCCTCGTATTTTTGTCAATCTCGCTGATGAGAAAAATCCTGAGGCGTATGCGCGTCTTCTGGGTATGGCAAATCGCTTATTTCGCTTCATGACTATTTTGGCAGTACCAGCAGTACTACTGGGCTTGATGCTTTGGCTTCATTTTAAGATTGGGTCTGGCGAAACTTGGATGCACGCCAAAGTGTTTTTTGTGTTTCTAGTCATTGGTTATCACCATGCTTGTTGGAGTTTGCTAAAAAAGTTTCGCAAAGGTCTCAATACCCATTCAGGAGTTTGGTTTCGCTGGTTCAATGAGGTTCCAGTTTTACTTTTGTTAATTGTTACTGCTCTCGTAGTGATCAAGCCCTAATTATTTAAACCCCATTTCATTATGTATTTCCTTTTTAGATTGTTAGCCTTATGAGATTTTTTGTTGTTTGCCCAGGCGGGTTAGAAGTTGCTCTTGCAAAAGAGTTGGCAACCATTGCTCAGCGCGCGGACTCAAAGGCTTTGGGTGCCTGGGTCATTGATCCAACGCCTACGAGCCCTACTGGTGGAGTTGGGCTTGCTGCCCCCCTTTCTGCTGCAATGGCTTTGAACTTACACTCGCGTATTGCTAGTCGAGTCTTGCTGCAGATGGCGGAGTCTTCCTATCGGCAAGAGGAAGACTTATATAAATTGGCAAGTGGCTTAGCGTGGGAGGAGTGGTTTTCCTCAGAACAAACTTTGCGCGTCGATGTCACCGCACATCGCTCACCACTAAAAAGTTTGAACTTTGCAACCCTGAAGATTAAAGATGCCATTGTGGATCGGCTACGTGATGTGACTGGGGATCGACCCAGCATTGATACGGCCTTTCCAGATGTGCGTGTGCAAGCGCACTTAACTGCAACCCATATCACCATCTATCTAGATACTTCAGGCGAGGCCTTATTTAAACGTGGCTGGCGTGATGAAAAGGGAGATGCACCGCTCAAAGAAAATCTTGCTGCTGGAATTTTGTCCATCACAGGTTGGAAACCAGGCCAAACTCTATTTGATCCAATGTGCGGTAGTGGCACCTTCCTAATTGAGGCAGCCCAAACTGTATTGGCCATTCCACCAGGAGCCATTCGGGCCGGAATGTATGGTGATGATGCTAAGTCTAGTAGATTAGCTTACCGACCATTGGTTACTTCAGCCCATGGATTTGGTTTTCAGCGCTTAAAGCCTTTTCAGGCTAATGGAGAAGAGAAACGTTGGGTATCTCTGAAGGAAGCATCTTTGGCTGAAATTCTAGAAAAGCGCAAGCAATATCCCGATGTGCAATCTTTATTGATTAGCGGTGGTGATATTAATGAGAAATTGGTATCCATGTTTAAGGGAAACTGGCAGCGCGCTCAGCTACCTGAGTTGCCAGTAGCTCGACAGATTGATGCTTTAGTCAGCAAACCCCCTGCCAATGCTCATGAGGGTGTAATGTTGCTCAACCCCCCTTATGGCGAGCGTTTAGCGCTTAAAGGCGGTCGTGGTCGTGAGAGAGATAATGATGGCGAAGATAACTATGAATCTGAAGAGTCAGAAGATCGCTTTGCCCATAATTTAGAAACAGGCCGTCAAAATGCAAAACGCTCAAGCCGCGAATCCTTAAAGAAACTTCAAGCGGAAGACGAGCAAGATCCAAAATTCATCGAGTTTTTACAGCAATTTGGACAGCATCTTAAAGATGCATTTGGTGGCTGGAGTGTATTCGTTCTCACTGCAGACATGGCTTTACCTGGGCAATTGCGCATTAAAGAATCCAAACGCACCCCTTTATTTAATGGCCCGCTTGAATGTAGACTATTTAAATTTGAGATGCATCAAAAACGTGACCCAGTAGTTTTAGCGGAATAGTTTTTGAGTCCTAAAACACTTAGAGAATGATGAAAGAGTTAAGCGATGGAATTTAAAACCTATATGTGCCTCATCTGTGGATGGGTCTATGACGAAGCGACTGGAGTACCTGAGGAGGGTATTGCCCCAGGTACGCTTTGGGCTGACATTCCCATTAATTGGACTTGTCCTGAGTGCGGGGCACGCAAGGAAGATTTCGAAATGATGGCGATTTAATTTTTAGTACCAAGTAGTAATTAAGAAGGCAGGGAAAGTATCGTGGGACGAAACGAAGAGTTATTTGAGCGCGCACAAAAAACCATTCCTGGAGGCGTGAATTCACCAGTACGTGCTTTTCGTCAGGTGGGCGGTACACCTCGTTTTGTTTCTAGGGCAAAAGGTCCGTACTTTTGGGACGTAGAAGATACGCGCTACATTGATTTAATTATGTCGTGGGGCCCCATGATTGTGGGACATGCGCATCCTGAAGTAGTTGAGGCAGTTCAAAGAGCCGCCCAAACAAGCTTTAGCTATGGCGCCCCTACTGAAGGTGAAATTGAATTAGCTGAACGTATTTGCGAACTCATGCCTAGTGTTGAGCAAGTGCGTATGGTATCAAGCGGTACTGAGGCAACGATGAGCGCTTTGCGACTCGCCCGTGGCTATACCGGACGCGATTTAATTATTAAGTTTGAGGGTTGTTATCACGGTCATGCTGATAGCTTATTAGTAAAAGCAGGTTCCGGCCTCTTAACTTTTGCAGACTCGACGCAGAATGCACCTTCATCCGCAGGCGTCCCACAAGATGTAGTTAAGCATACCCTCGTGTTGCCCTATAACGATGTGACTGCGATTGAAGAAGTATTTCAAAATCAGGGCGACCAGATTGCTGCAGTAATCATTGAGCCGATCGCCGGCAATATGAATTTAATCAAACCTTCCACAGAGTTTTTATCTGCCATTCGTAATCTCACTAGCAAACACGGTAGCGTGCTCATTTACGATGAGGTGATGACGGGTTTTCGTGTGGCCTTGGGAGGTGCGCAATCTTTGCAGGGGATTACCCCAGATTTAACTTGTCTTGGTAAGGTTATGGGCGGTGGCATGCCCATGGCAGCCTTTGGCGGTAAAAAAGAAATCATGTCGAAGCTCGCACCATTGGGTAATGTTTACCAAGCGGGCACTCTTTCTGGAAATCCAGTTGCTGTGGCATCTGGCCTTAAGACACTCGAGATTGTTTCCCGTCCAGGTTTTTATGAATGTCTCACTGGTCAAACTGAAAAACTTATGGCAGGCTTAAAGCAGGCGGCAGACGAAGCACATATTCCCTTTGCTGTAGATAGTGTAGGCGGTATGTTTGGTTTTTATTTTGCTGCCAAGGTGCCAAGCTCTTTTGAGGCGGTTACCAAAATGAATATAGAGGCCTTTAAGAAATTTTTTCACGCCATGCTAGATCAGGGGGTATATATAGCGCCCTCGGCTTATGAGGCCGGATTTACTTCCATTGCCCATGACAATGAAGTACTTGATGCTATCGTTTCAGCCGCAAAAATTTCTTTCCAGAAGGTATCAATCCTAGGCTGAAAAGGGGTAAAAAGGTTGATTACATCCGTAGTGGATGATCATAGCCATCGACTTGGATAATTCTTAAGTTTTTACTGTCTTTGCCCGACTCTGGAACTTCCATGGCTGTCAGTTTTCCACCCCATACACAGCCAGTATCAAGACCAATGACATTGGATTGTCTTAGCAACCCAAGTGTGGACCAGTGCCCAAAAAAGATCAATGTGTCTTCAGTTTTTCGCTTGGGAGCCTTAAACCAAGGGGTGTATCCTTTTGGGCCAGCGGTTAAGCCTTCTTTGCTGTCAAATTCCATTTGTCCATTTGGAGTGCAAAAGCGCAGTCGCGTGAGTGCATTCGTAATGACACGCAATCGCTCATATCCTTTGAGAGAGTTGCTCCATTGATTGGAAGTGTTGCCATACATATTGGCTAAAAAATCTTTGTAGGATTTTTTTCGAAGCGTTTTTTCTACTTCTTGAGCGCATTCAATAGTTTGCTGCAGATCCCATTGGGGCAATACTCCAGCGTGTACGGTGAGTACTTTCCCGTTGCTTAGTGCCATTGGTCTGTGACGCAACCAATCAATCAGTTCAGCGCGATCAGGGGCTTTTAAAATTGGATCGATAGTGTCTAAACTTTTCGTTTGCCGTAAGCCAGCATCTAAAGCCAAAAGATGTAAATCATGATTACCCAAAATACACTCAGCAATGCCTGCTTCTTGTAAACGCTTGAGATGGCGCAAAGCACCTAAGGAATCTGGACCGCGATTAACAAGGTCACCCAAAAAAATCATCTTAGATTTATCCGGCAACTTTTTAACTAAAGCCTTTAAGGAGGGGGCACACCCCTGCACATCACCGATAGCATAAATCTTACTCATACTCTATATTAAAGCGGATATGGGAACGGCAAGTTATTCGGCACTGATTTTTTTGACCACACTGTAGCGAACTAAGGTATTTTTTCGCGCTTGGTCATGATCTACGATTGGTTGGGGATAATCGCGTCCCAGCAAAATCCCCGCAGCTTCCAGTTCGATATGCCCAGCCTGCCATGGCGCGTGAATAGATTTCTTGGATAACTTATCCAATTGGGGTAAGTAGCGGCGAATAAATTTACCCTCGGGATCAAACTTCTCCGATTGGGTGATGGGGTTAAAGATCCGAAAATAAGGCTGCGCATCACAGCCGGAAGAGGAGGCCCATTGCCATCCCCCGTTATTTGAGGAGAGTTCAAAGTCATTAAGGTGTTCTGCAAAGTAGCGTTCACCCCAGCGCCAATCAATTCCCAAGTCTTTTGTCAAAAAGCTGGCAACCACCATTCTTAAGCGATTATGCATATAACCACTTTGATTTAGTTGATGCATGGCGGCGTCAACCAATGGATAGCCAGTTTTCCCCTCGCACCAGGCTTTGAAGAGTTTTTTTGCGTGAGGACCGCTTTCCCATTGGATGTTGTCATAGTCAGGCTTAAATGCAGCACCTTCAGCTAGACGAGGATGATTTGACAAAATCATGAAATAAAAATCCCGCCAGATCAGTTCGCTTAACCAAATAGTCGCACCCATGCTGCCAGCAAGCATGCGCCGATGTGCCTCACGAACCAGTCCGCGAATGGAAAGCATTCCAAAACGCAGATGGGTAGAAAGGTAACTCACCCCTTTAATCGCGGGGAAGTTTCGCCCGATTTGATACTGATCGATTCGAGGTAGGAAATCTTCGAGAAATTGCTGGCCCGCCTCTGACCCTGGGGGAAGATAGGATTCAATCCCTGTAGAACTAAAGCCCATGGATTCTCGAGATGGAAGGGGGGCCTCCAATTTTGGAGGAATTGGAGGCAATTGGCCTTTTTTTGGCGTGCAGTCATAAGCTGCAATGTCTTTTTCTTGCAGATTTCTGAGCCAGCTATTTTTATATGGCGTAAAGATAGAGAAAACAGTATTTGAGTTGGTGAGAATTTCTTTTTTCTCAAAAATCACTTGATCTTTAAAACTCTCAAAACCTATCCCCATCTCCTCCAATGAGGATTGCACCAATGAATCCCGAGCAATCGCAGAGGGCTCATAGTCACGATTGGTATACACGGTATTCACCCCTAGATCCTTTGCAATCTGAGGAATAGATTGAGTGGGGTTTCCTACTTGGACTATTAAGCCTGTACCTTGTTGGCCTAGTTCCTCATCAATTTTCTGAAGACCTTGCCAGATAAAGTCGACTCGACGATCATGCTTAAGGCCGTTTGCGTCAAGCTCACCTTTGAGGAGGGGGGTCAAAATATCAGTATCGAAGATGAACGCCAGCCAAACTTGACTATTATTTTTCAGGGCGTGATGAAGCGCAGCTTGGTCATAAAGACGAAGATCGCGACGGAGCCAAACTAGTGCTTTTTGCATAGACCCTATATTAGGGCTAATTTAGGAGTGTTGCACGGGCACGGGTTAAGATCGAGTGTAATAATGGATGCGATCTTTTTCATACTCTCGAAGTTTACTCAGCTCTGCATTGAGCCGCTGAATTGGGTTATCGTATTTATAGTTTTAAGTCTACTATTTCTGGCTTTGCGAAAGGTCGATTTATGCAGGCGCTTCTTAATCCTGGCCCTTTTAGATTTGATATTGGTTGGCTGGCTCCCCGCTTCAGAGGTGTTTTTAAGGACACTTGAGGATGGGGTTTCTAAGGTTAATATCACCCACATAAGCTCCAGTGATGTTGGTGGGATCATCATTTTAGGTGGAGCAATTGAGGGCGGTGAAATTGCAGCCGATCGCGGGGAGATATCTATCTATTCCTCGGCTGAGCGAGTGACTAAAGCATTTGAGTTGATTCGTAAATATCCCGATTTACCCTTTATCTTTAGTGGATTCTCAGGTCGCTTATCTCCTAGGGGAATCTCAGAGGCGGATGCTTTCAAGCAATTGATTGCCGAGCAGGGTTTATCAGATCGGGCGGGCCATTATGAAAATCAATCCCGCAATACTTACGAAAATGTGATGTACATCAAGCCAATAGCAGGGGAGTTCGGGCAAAAAAGAGCAGACGGTACGCCTTTGCCGTGGTTTTTGATTACTTCTGCAAGTCATATGTATCGCTCAGTAAAGGTTTTCCAAAAACAAGGAATTGAGGTGATTCCCGTGCCTGTCGATTACCAGACAGGCAATAGCTTAAGGTGGACCTCTTTTGATCTCAAGGATGGAATTGAGAATTGGCATAAGGTCAATCATGAATTGGTAGGTTTAATTGCTTATTGGTTTACCGGAAAGATTAAGTAATTCTGTAAAATAGGCGCACATGAGCTCGGCTAAAAAAGCCCCTATGGGTCAACCTCCATTACCCATCCAAACTCCAGATATTGGGTCATTGATCTCCCATTCCGCGGATCACTTGGCTAATCAGTTTTTAATCGCTATGCCTGGCATGCAAGACCCGGATTTTGTTGGCTCGGTCATCTATCTTTTTGAGCATACCGAACGAGGTGCAATGGGCCTGGTAGTCAACAAGCCAACTGAAGTGGATTTGGCTACGCTTTTTGACAAAATTGAACTTAAATTGGAAATTGCCCCTTTAATTGATAAACCCGTTTACTTTGGCGGGCCAGTTCAAGTAGAGCGCGGCTTTGTTCTGCATGAGCCAATCATAGATAGCGGTTATAACTCTTCTTTGATTATCCCCAGCGGCTTAACAATGACCACCTCAAAGGATGTGCTTGAAGCAGTCGCCTCTGGCAATGGCCCTAAAAAGTTTCTGATTACCCTTGGCTATGCCGGATGGGGCGCTGGTCAACTTGAAGAAGAGATTACGCTCAATGGCTGGATGAATGTTCCTTTGTCGCAAGAACAAATGGCGGACATTATTTTTGATACCCCCTCAAGTCAGCGTTACGAGCGCACGATGAGTCACTTAGGATTTGATTTATCTGACCTTTCGGGCGAGGTAGGGCATGCCTAGTGTGAGAACCGTGATGGCTTTTGATTATGGCACCCGCAGAATAGGCGTTGCTATTGGGAATACGTTTACTCAGATGGGGCAAGCTTTGAAGACGATTTCTGAATCTAATGACGATACCCGCTTTAAGGCCATTGAAGGCCTTATTAAGGAGTGGGAGCCCAATCAACTGGTTGTGGGTTTACCGTGCCACCCTGATGGAGCCGAGCATGAAATGACGGCGAAGGCCAGGCGCTTTGGTAATCAACTACACGGCCGCTTTCAGCTACCGGTAGATTGGGTAGATGAGCGCTATACCTCAGTTGTTTTGGAGGGGAATCCTGAGATGCGAGACAATTTGGATGCCCAGTCGGCAGCCTTAATTTTGGAGCAGTATTTTTTTGAGAAGAATTGGATTGATTAAGATGAGTGCAGAGCAGTCCTATCTAAAATTATTAGAAGTATTGCGTAAGCGTAAGCATGCTGGCGAGGTATTTGAGTTGGCGGGTCTCGCTATGGGGGGCGCCTGGATTGCAGAGCGTTTAGCTAATGACCTTCAACTACCGCACTACGGAGTTATTAATGTGGCCTTTCATCGGGATGATTACGCCGAGAAGGGCATGACTGCGCTTCGCACTGCTAGCACCATGCCCACCCATTTGCCTTATGAGGTTACCGCTGCGAATGTGATTTTGATTGATGATGTTTTGTTGACCGGTAGAACGGTGCGCGCAGCATTAAATGAATTATTTGATTTTGGTAGGCCTGCTCAGGTGGAGTTAATGGTCTTGGCGGATCGAGTAAAGCGTGAGCTCCCAGTAAGCGCTGATTTTGTGGGCGAAGTTGTAAATGTGCCAGATCAACAAATTTTGGTTTTAGAAAAAGATGATGCTGGCAAGTTCAGTTTCCAACTCGAGGAGCGTGCACAATGAGCACAGCAGACAGTGCGGTCAATCAATTTAATACGGCTGGAGAGTTAACCCATCTTTTAACTTTAGAAGGTTTACCTAAAGAGCAAATTGTCCATATTCTTGATACTGCCAAGCAATTTGTCAGCGTGACCGACCCCTCTAGGGAAGTGAAAAAAGTTCCACTACTGCGTGGAAAAAGTGTATTCAATCTTTTTTTTGAAAACTCCACTCGAACTCGAACGACCTTTGAGATTGCGGCCAAGCGTTTATCTGCAGATGTCATTAACTTAGATATCTCTACATCTTCGACCGCTAAAGGCGAAAGTCTTCTAGATACCATCGATAATTTAGTTGCTATGCAGGCAGACATCTTTATTGTCCGCCATGGCATCTCTAAGGCACCTATTGAGATTGCCAATCATGTACCTGCCCATGTTCATGTGGTTAATGCGGGTGACGGCAGCAACCAGCATCCAACGCAAGGCTTATTGGACATGTATACCATGCGCCATTTTAAGCAGGACTTTCGTGGACTTAAGGTAGCAATTGTGGGTGATATTGTTCATAGTCGAGTAGCTAAATCGAATATTTATGGGTTAACTACTTTGGGTTGCGAAGATATTCGAGTGATTGGTCCGGAGAGTTTGTTGCCTAGTGATTTAGATATGCTGGGAGTAAAGGTCTTTCACAGCATGGAAGAAGGCTTAAGGAATGTCGATGTGGTGATGACTTTACGTATTCAGAAAGAGCGTATGGAGGCAGGGCAAGTACCTGAGGGTGCTGCTTTCTTTAAACAATACGGCCTCACTCCTGAGCGCTTGGCTATTGCAAAGGCTGATGCTATTGTGATGCACCCAGGACCCATGAATCGCGGAGTTGAAATTGACTCTGCGGTAGCTGATGGCCCTCAATCAGTGATCCTCAATCAAGTGACTTTCGGCATCGCTGTCCGTATGGCGGTGATGTCTATTGTGGCTGGCAATTAAAATATTCATTAATTAATCAGTGACATTAAATTCCGAGCCTCAGGTACCAAAAAAGCATTGGCTGATTTTGTCGCATGGTTTTAATATGGACGGTCGCGCTTCGAGCCAAACGATTACAGATAAGATCCCTTATTTATTAGTTGCTGGGATTAAGCCAATAGTTTTTAGTGCCATTACTGGCATTAAAGATCAGAGATTCCCTCACCACCAGTTTTTAGCTTGGGGCCCAGCTGCATTTCGTTTCGATTTTCGTCATTGGATCGCCAATAAATATGGCAGAAATCTTTTTTATAAGATTTCAACAGGGTTAGTTTCGCTACTCTTAGCGCCCTTTATTGCCCTTGAAAAATTTTGTTTGGGATATTCTAGCCAATGGTCATGGGCTATCCCTGCATTTATTCACGGGCTCACATTGATCCGATCTGGAAAAGTAGATTTAATTTACTCTACTGGCGGTGCATGGTCAGCACATTTAGCGGCCCTATGGTTGAAGAAAAAAACAGGAGCTACTTGGATTGCAGAGATTCATGATCCATTAATTATTCGCAAAGATGCAAATGACCTAGGGTTTGAAAATCCGAAGAACCGAGATGCAAAATTTAGACATTATCTAGAAAAGCAGATATGTAAATATTCGGACTTAGTATGGTGGTTTACTGATGGTGCATTACATTACGCAAAAGTCAGAAATAATAATTTAAATACTCCAGGTAACGCTCATGGAGTGGTGGTTATCCCTGGAGCAGAACCTCCAGTTAATAAAAAAACACCACCAGAAAATAAATTGCATGATTACAGTGACAAGTTAAATTTATGTCATTTTGGTTCTTTGGCAAAAGATCGATCACTATCGGTGATCTTAAATGCAATAGCTAGCCTGGTGACAAAGCATCCAGAAGCAAGAACTAAAATTCAAGTACATGCTTACGGAGCCCCTTTGGATAGCTTAAGTAAGGAGGCAATTCAGAGGCTGAGTTTTGAGGATGTGCTGGTTGCTCATGGCAGGCTGGAAAAAGATTGCGTATCTGGTAAGTCAGGACGCGAGAGAGTGATTGAAAGGATGCAAGAGGCGGATATTTTGATTTTGCTACACGGTAATGATGAGTGGTGCGCAGAATATATTCCTTCGAAATATTATGAATATCTTTGGACTGGCAGGCCAATTTGGGCACTAAGTCATCGTAATCCTCAATTGGATGCGATGCTTGCAGAGCGTGGAGCCTACTTAAGTCATGCGGGCGATGAGTTAGGTATCGCTACGGCTTTAGAGAGAATTTGGTTGGACTGGATAAATCGAGAATTGATAGAGCCAAAATGGCTGCCTATAGGGGTAGATCAAGCTGCTTTTAAAATTCTCACAGAAGTTCAAAAAATAAACTAGGAAAGCTATTGAAAGCCCTTGTCCTTTATTGCAAATCATATCGTCGAGATTTCCTTCGGCTGAAGCGTTTACTGGGATCAATTGATAAATACAATATAGATCGCATCCCTTTCTATATATCAACACCTCAAGAGCAGTATGAGGACTTAGTTTCTGTTTTAGGTTCGACCCAAGGTTTTTTTTGGGTTTCAGATGAGTCCATTGTTGCATCAAATCCTAGGGCGCCATTAGGAGTCGAAAAGACTAGATCAGGTGGATTAAGCCAGCAAGTTATTAAGTCAGAATTTTGGCGACTAGAAATCTCCGAGAATTATGTATGTTTAGACTCTGACTGTATCTTTATCAAAGAATTTGTAAGTTCTGATTTTTTAGCGCCTGATGGAAGTCCATATACCGTTATTTATCAAAATAAAGAATTCTTCCAATTGGCCATCAATCGCGGGCTAAATAAGGTGGAGACTAACCTCAGGAATGAGGGGGATCGAGTTAAGGCTTTATTTGGTAGAAAAGGACCAAATTACTATTGTCCGTGCCCCCCATTTATTTGGTCTGCAAAGGTTTGGCGGTCATTAGATGAAGATTATTTAAAGCCAAAGAATCTCTCTTTTTGGGATATATGCAGTAATGAGCATCCAGAAACACTGCTTTATTTAGAGGCATTACTAAAATATCGCGCTATTGCCCTACACCCAATTGAGCAGCTATTTAGAATTTACTACTATGACTGGCAATATTACCTACTAAGACGAATTGGTGAAAGCGAAGAAAAGCTAAAATTAAATTACTTAGGCGTCATTTATCAATCCAACTGGGATTCAGGAATGGATTTCATGGGGACCAAAAAACCAATCCTCTCTCGGGTACTTCGAGGAATAAAGCGATTTTTACGCTATCTTCAGTGTTATTTTTAATTATATGAATCCCTCAATGCCCGCTATACAAATTCTTGTAATCTCACTTCAGAGGTCGGTTGATCGAAGAAATAAAGTCGAGCAAGAGATGCAAAAAATCTCTATGCCATGGGCATTCCTAGACGCGGTAGATGGCTCTTCCTTGACTTCTATCCCAAGTGAATATAACCCATCAAAAGTCAAAAGATTACAGGGGTATAGCTTAACTGCCAGTGAAATCGGTTGCTATCTTTCTCATAAGGAAGCGTGGAAACGATGCGTGAGTAGTAGTCTACCCACCTTAATACTTGAAGATGATTTTCTTTTTAAGTCAAATTTTGTGGAAACATTAGAGATTTTGCTGAATAAGGTTTCGAAGTGGGATTTTGTTAGGCTTCAAGGTTTATATGAAGTTCCATTTACAAAAATATACGAAGTATCGGGCATATCCTTGGTGAAAAACCACGGCGATCCATGCGGTACAGCAGCCTATATTCTGAAGCCAAATGTCGCAAAAATATTAATTGAACACTCCGTAGATATTTATGAGCCAGTTGATCATTTTCTAGAGCATTGCCATAAACATCATGCAGAGCTATTGGCGATTAGACCCTATCCAGTCGATGTTACCCCGCTACAAACGACTATCGGTGATAGGCCGGGAAGATTGCCAATACATGGCTTTACCAAGTTAAAGAGATCAATTTTTAGAGCCATAGATCGTTGGTTTTCTAAAAATGCTTGGTTTCCAAAAAAGAGATAAATAGCCTTATAAATAAAGTTTTGTTTTTAAATTCCGAATTTTTCGCTCCAATCGGTATTCTTGAATTACTAGAAGATCTAAAGAGGAGAGTGACATTGCTGATAAATCTTTTCCCTCAATAAATATTTCGTTAAATTTACGCATCACTACTTGTGGGCAAAATTTAGTTGAATAAGCATCCCAGTCCTTTTGGCTCTGAACTTTTTGAGTAAAGTTCATAAAAATATTCGCCAAATCTTTTTTTCCTTTGTATAGAAAAGCTTTATCTCCCAGAATTTCTATATGGCTTCGCTGGGGCGACATTGCGTAGGTAATAATGGGCTTGCCTTTAATAGAAAATTCACCGCATGCTAATCCAAAGCTTTCTCCAATGCCTCGCGCATGAATCATGCCGTCGGAGGTATTGATGAATTTAACCTTATATGCCAGATCTGAGTTCCCGGGTAAAAAAACTAATTGTTCGTGCTGAGCGAATGGCGCCATGTTCATGAACAGAAAAAAAAGATCTTTTCGTTTTTTAACTGCAGCCAACACTTCTTTTTTTACAAACTCTAGATTAAAGCTGTCTGATCCTCCATACCAGCCAAGAACTGTAGCTGATTCTGGGATAGAGAGCTCAGTGCGTAAATGATCATTACTATCTGGCAACTCAATCATGTGCGGTACAAACGGTATTTTTTTATTTGCATACTCTTTTGATAACCATTCGGAAACAAATGCAAATTTATCCCCATGAAATTCTTTGGGCTTAGTAGGGAAAACCGCATGAATTAAAGAGGGGGAGCTTTCGCAAATAATGCCATCACGTTCGCCTGATTTAATAAAGTAGGTGAGGTCCACCTTCTCTTTTTCTATCAGGTTGTTTAGTTGATTTATTCCCTCATAGGGCAATAGCTTAAATTGCTCCGAGAACTTATTAAAAACGGACTCAACAACGAGATTATCTTTTCGGTAAAAAACAACAGACTGATTTCCTAAAAGTTGTTGATTATGAAAGGCATAGTCGTAAAGTGCTATTTCCGTGCCGCGTAGCGATAGGCTATTGGTATGAAATCCAATCTTCATTGGTTAAGTGGTCGCATCTTCAAGAATGCGCTTTACAAAATTTTTGAAGGGAAGGATGCTTGGAGTTTTTAGTAGTAGCGCCTGTGATGCATACCCATCAAGTATTTTGCGATTTTCGATAAGCTCTTTAAGAGGCTCAAAATCACACCATGACATAGGTGCTAGATTAATAAAGGCATCGGGATTGAAATCGACTTTGACATTTTCATCGGTCCAGGTAATAGGTAGACAATCAGCAAAAAAAGCTTCTGGAATTTTCTCAGTGTAATAGCCAGGATACATACTATTTTCAGGACAGAGGTTGATGGCAAAATTTTGTAAGAGCTCATACTTTAAAAATCCACTGAGATGATGGTTTTCAATGCGGCTATCAAAGTGGGATCCAAAACCATTAATAGGTAATACTTTTTGAACGGCATCAAATATGGTTTTTCGAGGCTCTCGGATATGCGAACTTAAAAAGGCTGCACCCCAATTTTTTTCAAGGAAGCGGTTTCCTAGTGGTTTCTGCAATCGGGCGATAGTCATCAAGTGACCATAGCGTGGGTTTTGGTTTCCACTAACCCCCTCATGAGACCAATCTATCATTTCCATCCAATAAGGAAGTCGAAAATGGTTGTCCAAATGGATATTGAGATCAAAGGAGATGCTGTAATCAGCCAGCACAGAGTCGTGGCGGAGATTTTCTGCGCTATGAAAGAGTTTTAATGGCCCTTGTGATCTCGTAGTGGCAATCTTAGATATGGACTCCAGCACAGGGCGTAATGGTTTTGGGCACCATTTAAGCTTTTTGAGAGCTGGCTTGAGAAAGGGTCCTAAGATCAATAGATCGGCCTGATTAGGTCTGACCCATTCGAGCCGATAGCCTAGGCTTTGAGCGATAATTGGAAACAGGCTCTTCGGATAGTCACTAGGGCACCCCGCTGTTGAAATTCGTACACTTTTCATTCCTTAATACTAATATATTTTATGCCCCAATATTTAGAACCCTACTCGGTCGTCATCACCACCTTTGATAAACGTTTTGATGCTTTTTTGGTGCCCTTGATAGCGGAAATTAAAGTTCAACGCCCAAACATAGAAATTATCGTGATGGTGAACGGCCCCGGAAAGGGGGCGTTCGACGAGGTTTATAGATCCAATGTCTTAATGTATTGTGCTCAGCATCCATGCGTTTATCCGACTCTATTTCCCAACTTCCAGTCTTTGGCAAAAATGTGGAATCGCGGTGCTCTCACGGCTAGCCATGACCGCACTTTTATTTTGAATGATGACTTACGGCTATGGCAAGAAAATGGAGCTTGCTTCTTCGATTATTTAGATAAGACGATGTTGACCCAAAAAGGGAGTTTTACGGTCAATGGTAGCTTTTCGCATTTCGTGGCCGACAAAAAGGAGCTAATGGAGGTTGGTTTCTTTGATGAGCGGTTATTGGGTCTTGGTGAAGAGGATGGTGATTTTTTTTGGCGCTATCACCAAACATATCAGCGAGAAATTCCCAGCGTGGAATTAGGCTTGATTGATAACGTTCGCTCTGATCTGGCTGATGATGGTTATACCAAAGGCATCCGCACAGCCTCTAAATTTAACCGTGATTTTATTAATAATGTGAAGTATAAAAACACTCTACTTGGTGGGTATCGTGGAATGTTTGACCATAAGGTAAGGCAGGTTCTTGTAGACGAAAAACAATATCCTTATGAGTCTTTTTATGTAAGCAATAAAAAAGATCTTTAAGTCTGTCTCCAACTAGTTATGTGTTTAATTCAGCATCACAATCCCTTGATTATTTGATGAATCTATTTACAGGAAGACAGTGTCAAATTAAGCTAATAAATCATGTTATTTTGGTTAGCAGGCACAATCCTGACAAAGTGATCAACGATTATTATCGTTACGTTTTGGAACTACTTATTAAAAATCTGCGGAGCATAAACAAGCGCTGCATTATATTTTTTGATTACCCTAAATTTCGTTTGCTGGCCAAACTATTACCAGTTATTTATATTGATTTACAAATAGAGCACACTCTAGTTAAGCCGGGCGGTCGAGATTCTGAAGGGTCGCTGGTGGGGGGGATTCAGATTAAAAATAGTCATAATAATTATTTGATTAGAATTGCTAATTTTAGTAAGTTAAATCAAGCGGATATTATTTTTGATTACAGTCGTATTAATCTATGTAATATTCGCTCAACTAAAGCTCTACAAGATTATTCAAGAAAAACCTATTGTATCAGCCCTGCCTTGTATTCGATTAATACAAACCCCAATGGGCGCAATGGAATTATTACTTTATTTGGTAATGTTGATGAGCCTAGAAGAAAGTCATTTCTTGAGGATTTAAAAAGACATCGTATTGACTCTAAAAATATTAGTGGAATTTATTTTGGTATTGATGAGATCTATCGAAAAACAAAAATTGTGATTAATATTCGCCAAACAGATTATCACGATACGCTTGAGGAGCTTAGGGTGCTGCCAGCTTTGCGCAGTGGGGCAATTGTGATTTGTGAATCTGCCCCTTGTGTTGAAAAAACTTGGTACTCCAAGTACATTATTTGGGGAACCTTAGCGCAGTTGCCTCAATTAATTGCAGATACTGAAAAAAACTATGATCAAATTCATTTGCGTATTTTTGGTAGCCTAACAACAAATTCCTCTTTTCTAGTTCGGATGTTGAGAATAGAGAGATGCAATGAGCTTGCCTCAAATAGGGCAATAAAGCTAATGAATAAAAATTTGACAAAGACTTAATAATTTAATGGGAGCCCTATGATTTTAGTGACTGGTGGCGCAGGTTTCATTGGCAGTAATTTTGTGTTGGATTGGTTGGCGAATCCCGCTGCGGAAGGTGTCGTTAATTTAGATAAATTAACGTATGCAGGGAATCTGGCCACATTAGAGTCTTTAAAAGATGACTCTCGGCACATATTTAATCATGGGGATATTTGCGATAAAGAGCTGGTCAAAAAATTATTAAAAGAATTTCAACCTCGCGCCATTATTAACTTCGCTGCAGAGAGCCACGTAGATCGCTCGATTCATGGCCCGGCAGAGTTTGTTCAAACCAATATTCTCGGTACTTTTAATTTACTTGAGTGCGCTCGCGAGTACTGGAATAATCTTGATGAGGATGCCAAAAAAGAGTTTCGCTTCCATCATGTGTCAACTGATGAGGTTTATGGGTCTTTATCAGCGACCGATCCTGCGTTTACAGAAACCCATCCTTACGAGCCTAATAGCCCTTATTCTGCATCCAAGGCCGCCTCTGACCATTTGGTGCGCGCCTGGTTTCATACCTATGGGTTTCCAGTCGTAACAACAAATTGCTCAAATAATTACGGCCCATACCATTTTCCAGAGAAGCTCATTCCCTTAGTCATCCTTAATGCGCTCAACGGCAAACCGTTGCCAATTTATGGCGATGGTCAACAAGTACGCGATTGGTTATACGTCGGTGACCATTGCTCTGCAATTCGCGAAGTTTTGACAAATGGCAGATTGGGCGAAACATACAACATTGGTGGTTGGAACGAAAAGGCCAATATTGAGGTGGTTAAAACTATTTGCAAAATCTTAGATGAATTAAAGCCGCGCGTAGATAGCAGGCCCTATATCGACCAAATAACCTATGTTAAAGACCGTCCAGGGCATGATCGTCGATATGCTATTGATGCTGGCAAGATTGAGCAAGAGCTCGGATGGCGTCCGGTAGAAACATTTGAAACGGGTATACGCAAGACGGTGCAGTGGTACTTAGATAATCCAGTATGGATTGATGGAGTGGTGAGCGGATCTTATCGCGATTGGTTACAAAAGCAATATACCTAGGGTAATTTTTTTATATGCATATTTTGGTTTTTGGTAAGGATGGTCAATTAGGTAAAGCTTTTAAAGCTCTATTGGATGTGGTCTCGCCTACTTTAGTAAACAAGCCCGTTATTCAATATGTTGGGCGTAGTAAGTGTGATCTCAGTCATCCCGATGCTATTCGCAATCTTTTAACCCAGCTTCAGCCTAACCTTATTATTAATGCTTCTGCCTATACCGCAGTTGATAAGGCGGAAATCGAAGCTGATCTGGCTTATGCAGTAAATGCTAAGGCGCCAGAGATCATGGCAGAGTTTGCAGCAATGAATGATGCGAGCTTCATTCATTTCTCCACTGATTATGTTTTCGATGGGGAAAAGTATGGTTTTTATTTAGAGGATGATATTCGTCATCCTCTAGGGGTCTATGGAAAAAGTAAAGCGTTAGGTGAAGAGGCGGTTATACGGGTATTTTCAAATAGCGCTAAAGGCCGTTATGCCATTCTTCGAACCAGCTGGGTATATGGCGATGGTAGTAATTTCATCCGCACAATTTTACGTTTGGCAAAAGAGCGTGAAGAGCTGAAAATTATTGACGACCAGTATGGTTCACCAACTAGTTCTGACTGGTTGGCAAGCGTGAGTTTGAGTCTCGCTTTAAATCAACAGGGTGACTTAGTGAGATTCCCATCAGGTATTTACCATGCCGTACCAGCTGGGGAAGTTTCCTGGCATGGTCTAGCCTCTTTGGCGGTCGAGTCAGCGCTTGAGGCAGGGGCAATCTTAAAAGCGAAGCCTGCATCAATAAGGCCAATTCGTGCTGTGGAGTATCCCTTGCCGGCTCCAAGACCAATGAACTCTCGTATGTCCACTGATAAGCTGCAGTCCATTTTGGCCCTTTATGGAGGGCATTTCAGCTCTACTACACACTCTTATAATGATTCCAACAAGGATCCTGGATTTCCTCATTGGGAGGGGATGGTTCGTGAGTATGTATTTAAATTAGCATCTGACGGTGTAATTTAGTTTGAGTCAAAAAAGATAGGGTTGTGATGACAATAAAGCGCAAAGGCATTATTTTGGCCGGTGGGTCTGGTACCCGTTTATATCCAGTAACTCAGGCCGTTTCTAAGCAGCTCATGCCAGTTTATGATAAGCCGATGGTGTATTACCCCTTAAGCACTTTAATGCTAGCCGGTATTCGGGATATTTTATTAATTTCTACACCACACGATACGCCTCGTTTTTCTGAGTTGATGGGTGACGGTTCGCAATGGGGTTTGAACATTGAATATTGTGTTCAACCCTCCCCTGATGGTTTAGCACAAGCATTTACCTTGGGTAAAAACTTTGTGGGCAATAGCCCAAGTGCATTGGTGCTTGGAGACAATATTTTTTATGGCCATGAGTTAGTTAGCCAGCTTGATAACGCGGATGATCGACAGACAGGCGCTACTGTGTTTGCCTATCACGTGAATGATCCAGAACGATATGGTGTTGTCGAGTTTGATAAAAATTACAAAGCACTCTCAATAGAGGAGAAGCCCCTAAAGCCAAAAAGTAACTATGCAGTTACTGGACTCTACTTTTATGATAATCAGGTGTGCGATATCGCTTCTTCCATTAAGCCTAGCGTACGTGGTGAATTAGAAATTACCGATGTCAATCGTGTCTATCTTGAAAAAAGTGAGCTCAGTGTGGAGATCTTGGGCCGTGGGTTTGCGTGGTTGGATACCGGTACCCATGACTCTTTATTAGATGCCGCAGGTTTTATTGCAACTTTACAAAAACGCCAAGGATTAATGGTGGCCTGCCCAGAAGAAATTGCCTATCGTCAGGGCTGGATTGGCGCTGACCAAGTACAAAAGGTCGCCACACAATTAAGTAAAAATAGTTACGGCCAGTATTTGAGCAAGATTCTGAATGAGCTCAATAGCTCTACTCAACCCATCTCTTTATCCGCAAAGAAGATAGACTGATGAGCACACCCTTCAAACTAAAAGTAAGCCCCACAGCCATTCATGATGTACTGGTGATTGAACCTAAAGTATTTGGTGATGATCGGGGTTGGTTTACTGAATCCTTTAATGCCCAAGATTTTGCTCTTGCGACCGGTTTGAGTGTGGTATTTGTCCAAGATAATCATTCTTTTTCGCATCAATGGACGTTACGTGGCTTGCATTATCAATTGGAGCAAACTCAGGGAAAGTTAGTACGGGTAGTGACTGGTAGCGTCTTTGATGTAGCTGTTGATATTCGCAAGGATTCTCCTACCTATGGTAAATGGGCTGGCATTGAGCTCAGCGCACAAAATCATAAGCAATTGTGGGTCCCAGCTGGCTTGGCACATGGTTTCTTGGTCTTATCAGGAACTGCTGAGTTTTTATATAAGACTACGGACTACTATCACCCCCAAAGTGAAGTGTGTCTGGCCTGGAATGATCCCACCATATCAATTGAGTGGCCTTTGCCTGAAGGGATGACTCCCAATATGAATGCCAAGGATTTAGCTGGTTTATTTTGGAATGCTGCTCCTAAGTTTTAATCTGGGCTCAAAAGATAAGATAATGCTCGCATGAGCAAAGCCTTACTCAATTCTTCTACATCTACTTCGCCTAAGATTTTATTGGTGAAGTTATCCTCCCTTGGGGATGTCCTGCATAACTTGCCAATTGTTTGGGACTTACGTGCACGCTTCCCCAATGCACAAATCGACTGGGTAGTGGAAGAGGCTTATGTGCACCTTCTAGAGCCCTTGCTTTCAAAAGAGGAATTTAGAGGAATTGATCACATCATTCCAATTGGCTTACGCCGTTGGAAAAAGAATCTGCTCCAGGCTAAAACTTGGCAAGAGTTTTTTGTATTTAAAAAAGATCTGCAAGAAACGGCTTATGACTTCATTATTGAAACTCAAGGTTTATTGAAGTCAGCTTTGGTTTGTGCTCTGGCTTTGAAGAATGCAAATGCGGTTGTCTCTGGATTAGCTAATGCAACGGAGTTTTCTGGTTATGAGCCGATCGCCAGATTTTTTTATAATCAAGCCGTGCAAGTGCCCACTCAATGCCATGCGGTAGACCGTTCTCGATGGGTAATGTGCTCAGCATTAGGTTTTCCTCTCTTGGAGCGTTCAGAGTCGCCGCAGTTTTATCCCAAGAAATTTGTGGCATCCATTCCAAAGCAATCTGTATTTGATATTGCTTTACCCTATGTTTTATTTTTTCACTCGACTGCTAGAGAGGCTAAACGTTGGCCCAATACGAGTTGGATTTCTTTGGGTAAGAGCCTGTCAGAGCAGGGCTACCAATTAGTCCTGCCTTGGGGAAGTTTGGATGAGAAGCTAGTTAGTGAAGAGCTTGCAAAGCATATTCCTAAATCTTATGTTCCGCCAGCTTTCTCGATTGAGCAAGCTTTTTCAGTGATTAATGACGCTGTCTTAACAATTGGCGTAGATACTGGCCTTACTCATTTGGCTGCGGTACTTGGTAAGCCAACAGTTGAAATCTATTGTGACTCGCCTAGATGGAAAACCGAGGGGTACTGGGACAGCCAGATTCAGAATCTTGGGGATACTCAACAGCCCCCCAATATTCAAGAGGTACTTGAGGCTTGTTTAAGGCTGTTAGCGTAGTAATGAATTAATGGCTAATAGGTCTTCATCAGAGAGTGTTGAAGCACTAGCTTTCAATTTGAGGGCATTTAGGATCGTGCTGTAACGCGCTAGCTGAAGTTGTGACCGAGTGGTAAATAAAGTATCTACAGCAATTAAGACATCAATATTAATCAAAGTCCCAACCTGAAAACCAAGCTTGCTTGATTCAACGGCGGATTGTGAAGAACGCTCTGCCGCTTCATAGGCTTTCACACTTGCTAAGCCACCGTAAAAACCAGTAAAGGCTGCGCGGGTACCTTGAGCTGCAGTACGTCTGGTGTTGTCGTAATTTGCTTTGGCAGCGTCCACTAATGCTGCATTTTGACGGATCACCGAGCTGTTAAATCCACCAGACACTAGCGGAATCGAAAGCTGTAGACCAAGGGTATTGTTATACACATTGGTTTGTGCGGGGGTGTAGCTATTGGGGGTGCCATTTGAAGTGTTATAGCCAGAGGTACCAACCAGGTTCAGGGATGGATAATTTAATGCCTGCGCAGCGCGGTAAGTGCTCTCGGCTAGGCTTACTGAAAGCTGTCCGGACAGTACTTTAAAGTTAGCCGTCTCAGTTTGGTTGATCCAATCATCTAAAGTTTGTCCAGCCGGAAGGGTTGGATTGACACTCTCAGTAAAAGCATAGCTTTTAGTATCTTTGCTCTTGGTGCGGGGGTCCTTAAGAACGCCATCGATCTTCGCTTCCTTAACCAATGGCTTGAGTGCGCCAACAGGATGCCCAACCAATTGCTCTAAAACCCCTTTTTTCACAACCAGGTCAGCCTGTGCCGCGATCTCTTGCGAGTTAGCCAAATCTAGGGCAGCTTGAGCAGTATTGACATCAACAATGGTGGCAAGGCCGGCATCAAATTTGGCTTGTGCAATATCAAGTTGTTGCTTAATCAAGGATTTTTTATTGCGATATAACGCCACATTATCTTGACTAGTCAGGGCATCAAAGTAGGCCTGCGAAACCCGAAGAATCAAATCTTGCTGAGCTTGGAAGAAATTCATGTCAGCAATTTTGGTGTTTAAATCACCTTGCTTAAATGCCTCAAAGGCAGCCATATTGAATACAGGTTGGGTCAGGGTAACGGTGTAGCTCTTTTGATCAAAGACCCTTGAGTTACCTGGGCTCGTTAAATTGACAGGTGTTGTGCCAGTCCCATGTTGGTAATAGCGAGTTCCACTAGGGGTTGCATTGGCTTGGGGAAGCAGGAGTGATAAACCCTGCCAAAATAATTCCTTGCTCGCTTGATAATTAAATCGAGCAGCACTGAGAACGGGATCGCTAAAGGCAGCATCCTGATAAAGACGAATGAGATCATCCATCTGCCCCGAATTATCGGCTCCAGAATTGGCGCTGTTTAAATTAGATGGTGCCGCTTCATTCGGGAGCGCAGTTTTAGGCACCACCACCATTTGAGGCGGCAGCTCTAGGCCCAACAAGGACTGGGCATTGATAGTGGTGGGAAGGGCTGATCTTGTGCCGTTCGCTACTTGAGCATAAGCAGATTGGGACCCCAAACTTAGTGCGAGCGTCTGACTCAGGATTAAACCAAAGGTGGTTAGCACAGAGAAGCGAAGGCGTACTGGGGTCATCTAATTCGGATACTGTTTAATATGGCATGAAGTTTAAGGCTTATTTCATTAAAGCGTCTGCAAAAGGCCAATTTTGCGGAATCTACAGTGTGAACTTCAGATCCCTATAAAATTGCGCCTATGGAATTAATTTTGTTAGCAAAAGCAGTCATTCTGGGTGTTGTCGAGGGCTTAACTGAGTTTTTGCCAATCTCCAGTACAGGGCACCTCATATTGGCGGGGGATTTACTCAACTTTAATGACGAGCGAGGTAAAGCATTTGAAGTCATCATTCAGTTCGGGGCAATTTTGGCTGTCTGTTGGGAATTTCGTGAAAAACTCTGGAAGGTAGCAAATTCATTTAGCGTGAGCGCAGTATCTCGTCGTTTTGTTTTGAATTTATTAATAGCCTCAATCCCTGCTATGGGTCTAGCTTTTGTATTTGGAAAGCATATTAAGGCAGTGCTATTTTCGCCAATACCAGTGGCCACAGCATTTATTGTTGGTGCGCTCATTATTTTTTGGGCTGAGCGTCGTCAAAAACTGCTAGTCAATTTTGCTGGCAAGTCTTATATACAGTCGGTAGATGATCTCACGCCTCTTGATGCGCTAAAGGTCGGTTTAGCCCAATGCGCCGCCTTGATTCCAGGAACCTCTCGCTCTGGTGCAACGATTATTGGCGGAATGCTCTTTGGAATACCCCGTTCAGTAGCAACCCAATTCTCGTTTTATTTGGCCATCCCCGTTATTGGTGGGGCGACCGCCTATGAATTGCTAAAGCTCTGGAAGGCCCCAGTAGCGATTTCTGGTGAATTTGGTTTGGCTATTGCGGTTGGGTTTGTAGCAGCCTTTATTTCTGCCTTCATTTGTGTCCGCTGGTTGATTCATTATGTTGCCGGCCATACCTTTGTACCTTTTGCTTGGTATCGAATTATTTTTGGTCTGCTGGTATTAATTAGTGCCTATACGGGCTTAGTTTCCTGGTCTCATTAACAAAGAAGCTTAATTTAAAAATATTACTGGAACCCCTATGGATGGATCAATAGACGCAATCACCAATAATATTCAGTTAGCATTAGCGCCGGTTTTTTTGTTGACCGCAATAGCTACACTGCTCAATGCAATTTCTACCCGTCTTGCACGTTCAGTAGATCGAATGCGCGCCATTCAGCAGAGAATTCATGATGGCACTGTGGTTGAACAGGCAGCCCTATCCCATATGATGCTTGAGGCTGATGAGGCAAAAATTCGTGGCCGCCTCTGTACTGTCGCTGTTTTTTTTGTTGTTTTAAGTGGAATTTTTATCTCCCTAACGGTCTTGGAGTTATTTTTCTTTCAAGCTGGAGCAGGTCGTTTAATGAAAACGAGTTTTGTTATCTGGACGTTTGTATTTGGACTTATTTCATTTATGACTTCCTTGACGATTGTCCTGGTTGAGATTGTCTATGCCTATCGCTCCGCAGGTTGGCATGACCCACACCACTAATTCACTATTTTTATATAAAAAAACTAAATGAAGAAAATACTTACGCTTGGTACGGGGCCTAAAGTCAATTTAGTGGATGACCCCAAAGAGGCGATCGTCTACATTAAGAAAGTGGTTGGATAAGTTGAGTCAAGATAGCATTGAAAATATTCTTGAAAAACGGTTAGACCGAATTCGTTCTTTTGTTCTAAGGGCTGGTAGAACCACTGCAGGGCAACAGCGTGCGATAGATGAGTTGGGTCCCCGATATTTAATTCCTTTTAAGGAAAGCAGTTTAAATTTACAAGATGCTTTTAATGGATCTTCGCATCCCAAGATTTTAGAAATTGGCTTTGGCATGGGTGAGACTACCGCTAAGATTTCAGCTTTGCGCCCTGAGGATGATTTTTTAGCAATTGAAGTTCACCCGCCAGGCGTAGGTGCACTCCTAAAACTGATTGGCGAAAATAATCTTAAAAATCTTCGATTGATTCGGCATGATGCTGTTGAGGTTTTGGAAAAAATGATTGCACCCAATGCTTTTGATGGCATACATATTTATTTTGCAGATCCTTGGCATAAGAAGCGTCACCATAAGAGACGCCTTATTCAAGCGGGGTTCGTGAAGTTGCTGGTATCGCGGTTAAAGCCTGGCGGCTACCTCCATTTGGCTACTGACTGGCATAACTATGCGGAGCAAATGTTATTGGTTCTTAATGCCGAGACTTCTCTGAGGAACACCTCTGTTGAGAAGATGACATTAGAGACTTATGGAGTCGACGATATTGCCAAGGAGGATGAGTCCGCCAAAGAATTTAAGCCCTCTTTGGAGCAGTTAACTGCAATGCATCCTGGATATGTAGCGCGACCCACTTACAGGCCCATTACGAAGTTTGAGAATCGGGGCCTGAAGTTGGGTCACGGTGTTTGGGATCTGGTCTATAAAAAGAAGTAGATATAGTTTTATAGGCCTAGGCAGACGTATTTCAATTCTAAGTATTCATCCATTCCATAGGCGCTTCCTTCGCGACCTAAACCAGATTGTTTAACGCCGCCAAATGGAGCTACTTCATTTGAGATGATTCCAGTATTGACACCGACAATGCCATACTCAAGGGCTTCTGCCACTTTCCAAATACGTCCAATATCTCGACTGTAAAAATAGGAGGCCAGACCATATTGACTATTGTTGGCCAACTTCACAACATCCTCATCATTTTCAAATGAAATAATGGGGGCAACTGGACCAAATGTTTCTTCGTTGGTAATGAGCATGTCATTGCTGACATTTGCCAAGATGGTGGGCTCATAGAAAGTTCCGCCTAAGGCCGAGCGTTTGCCACCAGCAATCAGTTTTGCCCCTTTGCTTAGGGCATCAGCTACATGTCTTTCTACTTTCTCAAGAGCCGCCTGCTCAATCAATGGTCCCTGAGAAATACCAGCCTCCATACCATTGCCCACTTGAATTGCCTGTATGGCTTTGGCAAATTTCTCAGTAAAAAGATCTTGCACTTTACGATGAACGTAAAATCGGTTTGCGCAAACGCAAGTTTGTCCTGAGTTCCGATACTTAGAGGCTACTGCGCCAGTAACCGCAGCATCAATGTCGGCATCTTCAAACACAATAAAGGGGGCATGACCGCCAAGTTCAAGCGCTAGCTTTTTCACTGTAGGTGCACATTGAGACATCAGTATGCGGCCCACTTCAGTGGAGCCCGTAAATGACAAATGCCTTACTGCTGGTGAGGCGCACAGCGTTTTACCAATTGCAACCGATTGATCAGCATCTGCAGTAAGAATATTTATAACTCCGGCAGGGATCCCCGCGCGTGAAGCTAGTTCAGCAAGAGCCAGTGCAGAGAGCGGAGTTAGTTCGGCCGGTTTGATCACAATCGTGCATCCAGCGGCCATAGCAGGTGCAATTTTTCGAGTAATCATGGCAATTGGAAAGTTCCAAGGGGTGATTGCTACGCAAACCCCGATGGGCTGCTTTAAAACAATGAGGCGTTTATCACTCCAAGTGGTGCTTGGTAATGATCCAGATACACGTTTAGCTTCTTCAGCGAACCATTCAATAAAAGAGGCGCCATAAGCGACCTCACCAGTGGACTCGACTAATGGCTTGCCTTGTTCCAAGGTCATTAGGGTTGCAAGATCTGACGTATTTTGGATGATGAGATCAAACCACCTACGCATGATGCTGGCACGCTCTTTGCCGGTTTTACTTTTCCAATCGCCAAAAGCTTGTTCAGCAGCTTTAATGGCAAGCTCTGCATCTGCAGGGCCAAGATTGGAAACCTGGGCAATGATTTCACCCGTGGCGGGGTTGTTAACTAGAAAAGTGGCACCAGAGTCTGCCTTGACCCATTGCCCATTAATATAAGCATTTTCTTTGAGTAGGCTAGGATCTTTTAGTAAGCTACGAATATCAGTTTTTTGCATACATTTTCCAGTCACAAGAGGTATCGAACGATTCTATCCTTTATGCCATAGCTAGGTATATCTGAAATAGGCTACCCATAATGCAAAACCCCCGAGACTTAGATTAAGGCTTGAGGGGTTTGATTGCCTGAAGAAGCTATGGTATCTTCAATCGCTGCAGGCTTGATTAGCCTGCTTGAATTTCAGTGGCCCTGAGCTTTTGCGCCAATAAATCAAGAACGCCATTAACGTACTTGTGCCCATCTGTACCACCAAAGGTCTTGGCCAACTCTACTGCTTCATTAATGGCCACTTTGTAGGGAACAGAGAGGTCAATGGCCAATTCATAAGCTCCGATTAATAAAGCAGCGTGCTCAACAGGTGAAAGCTCATTAAGGGACCGATCAAGTGCGGGAGTAATGATGCCCTCAAGCTCATCTGTTCGTTCGATCACGCCTGAAAAAATACCATTAAATAAATCTAGTTGGCAACGGCGAAACCCAGGATCTTCGGCTAACTGTTTAGCTATAGCTGCAGCGTTGGGAAGACTGCCCGCGCGACGCATGACTAAACTTTGGTAGACCCCTTGAAGAGCGTACTCACGAGCACGACGACGGGGCGTTAAAGAACGTTTAGGAGCAGCAGCCCCAATCGCCTCTTTGCTGCCTGATAAATTTGGAGTAAGTTTTGGCATATAGTGATTACTCTTCAGTTGGGTTGATTTCGATGTCAATATCGGGTGTGAGTGCTAAGGCTAAGTTAGCCATCTCGACAACTGCCTTTGCACAATCGGCGCCTTTAACTTGAACGCGAGCATACGCTTGTGCATCCGTTTCGCAAGTGAGGATGCCATTGGCGATAGGTAAACCGGAGTCTAAAGCTATACGAGTAATACCCGCGGCCGATTCATTGGCAACGAGTTCAAAGTGATAGGTTTCACCACGGATAACAGCCCCTAATGCAACCAATCCATCAAACTCACCCGTCTCAACGAGTTTTTGTAACGCAAACGCAATCTCCAGTGCGCCTGGCACTGTCACCAGCTTAATGTCTTCCGGCGCAACACCCAAGGCTATTAATTCTTCTATAC
>Ga0364894_10229_pt1 | contig 28484 bp, 21 predicted proteins | sample ExccelJu500001D4_FD_206942 | JGI IMG/M metagenome (GOLD analysis project Ga0364894, IMG submission 206942) | Enriched cells from Trout Bog Lake Hypolimnion, Wisconsin, USA - BchlTB.July16.5000.01.D4 | ecosystem: Environmental > Aquatic > Freshwater > Lake > Hypolimnion/Profundal zone | place: USA...
ACCTTCAGCATACAAAGAAACATCTTGATCCTGAGGAATGCTGGAAATAATTTCTGCTTTGTAATGCTCGCCCTGATCTTTAAAAAACTTCACAGCCTCATCACGTGGCAATACGCTACGGACGACTGGCTCATCCTTCTTGGCTAGCTCAGCCATTTTCTTTTCAAGCGCCACTAAATCATCAGGAGTGAACGGACGGTGATAAGAAAAATCGTAATAGAAGCCATTTTCAATCACTGGCCCGATAGTTACTTGCGCATCGGGAAATAGTTCTTTAACGGCATAGGCCAGTAGATGAGCAGTCGAATGACGAACGATTTCTAATGCCTCAGGACTCTTGTCAGTAATGATGGCCAATTGAGAATCTTGCTCAATTAAATGACTGACATCAACCATCTTGCCATCAACAATACCGCCTAATGCAGCCTTTGCTAAGCCACTTCCAATGCTTTGAGCAACATCGATTACGCGAACGGCAGTCTCAAACTCACGTTTTAATCCATCGGGCAGAGTAACTACAAGCATGACGACTCCATCAATTTACTGAACAATATTTCCGATACACAAATCCCCAAAAAGAAAGCGCGGGAGCTTTTGGGCAACCGCGCTTTTTTCGGGTCTTCATTCGTTGGTAGGCTCGATTGGACTCGAACCAACGACCCCCACCATGTCAAGGTGGTGCTCTAACCAGCTGAGCTACGAGCCTATGGCAAAGATTTTACCCTATTGACGCGCTTACCCCGTACAACGGTATTGCGCCCCGCCAAGCCAATCGATATATAGCTTTATTACAAGGCTCACACGCGCAACTTTTATAAAACAACCGATAAGATCGAAGAATTTTTTGGTTGCATTCAATCATTGTGAATAAGCTAAAAAATCTCCCGGTCCCAAATTGGGCCCATTTTGGGACAGTTTTGGGCCCAAGTATTTTTTAACGTTTTAATCTTTGAACACCACTCTTCAATAGTTTCCTCTATATATAGAGGCGATATATAGAGGCGATATCTATTCACTTACATCGCCAATCTTGATTTGTAGATATCTTTCCAAAGCGTTTCTAACAATATCCGATCGAGTCGGAATAATTCCTTTGGCCTGCGCAATCTCCATTCGCTTCTTATCGATAGCAACTAGAACCTCTTTCTCTAGGCGCACCGCCAATTGTTTATTACCGGTATTTGTTGTCATTTAACATCACTTTCAAATTTTAGTGTCAGACAGGTTGACATTTCACTCGTGTTGTCATATATCAATACTGTCGTACAGTTTATCAGTAACTCAACCATTGTTATCTACGGGAAGTAAGAATGACTACTTACATGAAAGCAGCAGAATTGGCAGCCCATATTCCATATAAGGCTCGCTACATTAATGAATACTTGAAAGACCGTGTATTCATAGAGGGAACGCACTATATGCGGTTACCAGGATCCAGACGCATTATGTACATCTGGGAAACCATCCAAACCGACTACCTCAAACAAACAGCTCTAGAAATCCCAATGGCTAATGGAGGTGTTTGTAATGGGTAGTATTCGCACACGAACAGAATCAAATGCCCTCTTTTTTGATTTTCGCTATCGCGGCATCCGCTGCAAAGAGCTCACCAAGCTTAAACCCACTAAGGCAAACATCTTTAGATTGGAAGCAATCATGAAGACTATTCAAAAGGAGATAGATGAAGAAACCTTCTCGTATCACAAATACTTTCCCAATAGTAAGCGTGCGGATTTATTTGAAAGCATGACGCCAAGCATTACATCTGCTACCAATGAAGAATTGGTGACTGGTGCCCAAGTTGCCGCTCAGGAGATGCGCAATACAGGTGCAAAACAAGCAATCGTAAACACTGATGACATGCCTAGCTTTTCGGAATTTTCTGATCTTTGGTTTACTGAACGTCAAATTAGCTGGAAACGCTCAACTCAGGGCAAAGTCAAAGATATTCTAGTTAAGCACCTTGTTCCCCGATTTCACGGAAGACGTGTCCACGAAATTTCCAAAGCCGATATCTTGTCTTATCGCAACCTTCTTGCAAAGCCCAATGAAGATCAAAAGACTCTATCGGCCACCCGAATCAATGGGATTCTTAATATCTTGAAACAAATCCTGACTGAAGCGGCTGATCGCCATGAATTTGTAGCAGGTTTTCGTGGCATTAAACCCTTACAGGTCTCCAAGACTAAGATTGAGCCCTTCTCCCTGTTAGAAGTAGGACAAATTCTTGAAGCTGCTCCAAAAGAATATAAGCCCTATCTCACCACAGCCTTTTTCACTGGTATGCGTACTTCTGAATTACTCGGCCTTACTTGGGCTAGCGTTGATTTGAATAACGCCCAACTAACTATTGAACAAGCCTGGGTAGGTGGTGAAATTGATTCAACCAAAACCGCCGGATCAGAGCGCACGATTGACTTATCCACTCCAGTTATTCAAGCATTAATTGAGCAGCGCAAAAAACATGGAAACAATTAAATCTGAATACGTCTTTTGCTCAGGCAACGGCATCCCTTTTAGTCGCCATAACTTTGCCAATCGCATTTGGCACCCCCTTTTAACGCAATTGAATATTAAACGACGACGACCCTATCAAACTCGCCATACAGCAGCAACGCTTTGGCTTGCATCAGGCGAAAACCCAGAGTGGATTGCACGTCAAATGGGTCACACATCAACTCGCATGCTCTTTACCGCTTACTCAAGGTATGTACCCAACTTAACCCGCAAAGACGGCTCAGCTTTTGAGCAACTTTTAAATACGCAACTTCCAGGATAAAAATTATGAACACACCATACTATTTAATGACTAAAAAAGATAAACATTACTTGCGAATGGGTGAACTCGCTTCTCGCTCGATCCCTAAGAAACGCCTTATGGACTTTTCTATTGCAGAAATTAAAAAGTCTGGCATTACTAACCCTGACTATCGCTCACTTTACTTATTAGGACGAGACCTACCTGCGGTACCAGCAATTTATTTCTTATTTAATAGCCAAGGCCAAATTTACTATATAGGTCAAAGCGTCAATATCTTTAAGCGCATCTGTGGAGAGCATATCAAGACTATGGGGGATAAGTGGACCAAACTTTCCGTACTGGCGCTAGAGTCAGGCGCAACTCAAGAGCAGTTAAATTATGCAGAGGCGATGTTTATATTTATCCACCAACATAAGCGCTCACGTAATAAGCACGGCAAGACTCTGGTGGATATGAGTTTTATTGAAATGCTTTTGCGGTTTCGGGCAGACTTTGAAGAAACAATCTTTCCAGTTCGACTCTTAAATGTTCAATCTTATTTTGAATACTGGGCTCGGAACGAGGCCTTATTCCAGATATAAGATCTATCGGGTTATAGGGGTATACCCCCATATAACTCCATAGCAATAGGACTTCAGCATCACCAAAAACCCTGCATATAAATTACAAAGAAAATTTGTATAGCTCATCTTGTGAGCCCCTAGCAGGTAATACCGCAGGAATATTAAATTTAGAAATTACGCGTAATTTCCACTAGAAATGAGTCTCGCTTTTTATGCAAATAACTTGTCGGGGAAACTTCCTCATCAAGCTATAAGGGGAGCGCCTAAGGAGTTCAAACCTTATGTTCATGAATGTACAAAAAACAACAATTTTTAATCGCCCCCCCCCCCAAGACAATTTAATTACAACTTTTATACGTTTTTATGGCAATATAAACAACATTAGTTGTATTAATTGCAACTAATGTTGTTTATAAAAGGTTAGGTTTTTTAAACAGCAATTTCCCCGCCCTTAAACAAATATGAACTCTTGAGATGGATGAATTAAAAAAAGCATTCGTAAAAGAATTTAAACGTTGTTTAATCGCACGTTATGGAAAAATACCCAGTGCTGCAGTCATCGCTAGAGATTTTACTTTGGCCTCTCCAGCGGCTATTGAGCCACTGTCTTTAGAGACTATTCGAAAATGGCTTAATGGCATTAATCTTCCGCAAAGTGCAAGAATGCGCACGCTATCAAATTGGATCGGATTTGATGCATCAGCATTAGATGAAGCATTTAAGCCTGCCAATAATATCAATCAAACTGCTAATTGGAGCTCGCAAAAATCAATTGATAGCGAAATAGTTCACCTACTTCACGCTTTTGGCGAACTTCAAGAAAGTGAACGAGAAACGGTATTGCAAATTGTAGATTTATACAGGCGCTCGAAAGATATCAAAAAATGAAATTCAATAGCGCAATCCAAATATTTAGCCTGTCAGAGCATATTCAGAAATTACAACAGATCAGCATCCTCAGAAATAGGCTATTTCTTGTCTTTGTCGTTGTTCCAACTCTATTTTCTGTAATTTATTTTGGGCTCATTGCCTCAAATATTTACATTTCTGAATCCCGCTTTATTGTGAGAGCCCAGGGTAAAGACAGTTCTAATAATTTAGCCTCCAGTATTAGCGGGGCAATGGGCGGCAGTGCCATTGGAACCCTAGCCAGCAGCCTTGGTGGGCTTAGCTCCTCACAAAATGATGCCCTGACTGCTGAAAATTTCATCACATCACGTGATGCCTTAAAGCAACTCAATCAAAGTTTCGATTTAACAAAAGCCTACTCTTCCAGTGATATAGATCGCCTTCATCGCTTTGGCGGCATTACCATTTGGGACAAAAGCCAAGAGGCATTTTTTCAATACTATTTAGATAATATCGTTAATGTAACTCATGATGATCAATCTGGCATCACCACCTTAAGTGTGAATGCATTCACTCCAGACATGTCTTACGACATCAATCAAAAGCTTAATGATCTTAGCGAAGATTTAATCAATCGTCTTAACGCACGAGCACGTCAAGATATGTTGCAGTTTGCTCAAAATGAAGTCGATCTTGCCAAACAAAGAGTGGAAGAAATCAATCAAAAGATTTATCAATTTCGCAATAATGAACTGAAGTTCTCAGATAAATCGGTGGCAAGCGCCAACTCCCCCAATAACCAAGTCACCCTCTATCAGCAATTAGCGAGTGAAAAACAATTTGCCGATCGCAATCTAGCCGCCGCCCTTGCCACCATGGAGCAGGCACGCATAGAAGCGATGAAGAAAATTCTTTATATCGAACGTATTGCCCAGCCAAGCAAGCCTGATATGGCCATGGAACCAAAACGTATCCGAGGAATCATCACCGCCCTTGTATTGGGATTGTTCTTCTGGGGCATTGCCTCCATGGTGATTACAGGCGTGAAAGAGCACCATAACCAATGATCTCTAGCTCAACAATCCGCACGCCTGCCAAGCAGTCTTTTTGGGTCTCTCTTCAAATCCAAAGCAGGGTTATCAAAGCCCTCTTTTTGAGGGAGATGATTTCCCATTTTGGGCGTCACAACATCGGCTTTTTGTGGATGTTTGCAGAGCCGATGATGGTAACGGTAGGTATTATGGTGCTGTGGACTCTAGTTGGTCATGAACACGGAGTAATGCCCTCTGCAGGATTTGCGCTAACAGGCTACTCTGCAATTTTAGGGTGGCGCTATTGCGTTAATAAAACGTCAGTTGCCCTAACTGCAAATAAAGGTTTATTGTTCCATCGGAATGTAACAATTTTAGATCTGGCTTTGGCTAGGGCTATTTTTGAATTTTCAGCGGTAACCGTTTCCTTTACTTTTCTTTCCATCACTCTTATTGGCTTCAAAACAGTAAGTGCTCCAGCCCACCCACTGGAGGCACTGTGCGCCTGGATCCTATTGGGGTGGTTTTATATTTGCGCTGGTCTAATCGCCTTTTATCTTGCAGAAAAGTCTGATCTATTCCATCGAATCTCTCATGTGCTAATGTACCTTACACTCCCCTTAACAGGTGCATTTGCTATGGTTAGCTGGTTACCAAAAAAACTTCAATCTACTTATCTGCTCTCACCAATGGTTAATGGAATAGAAATGCTTCGCGAAGGCTACTTTGGCGAAATCGTGCAAGCCCAATACTCTGTTTCATATTTAATTACTTGCAATTTCATCTTTACCGCTATGGCTTTATTTTTGGTGTCTCAGGTTAAAAAATTTTCTGGATCAGAATAATATGCTTCAAATAGAAAGTCTGACAAAATCTTATCCAATCAAGAATGGAATACTCAAGGTGCTCAATGGGATCAATTTAAATATTGAGCCGGGCGAGAAAGTGGCTATTCTAGGCAGGAATGGGGCCGGAAAATCTACCTTAATTCGCATAATTGGTGACCTTGAAACACCTGATTCTGGCAATGTTTCTCGGAGCATGTCTATATCCTGGCCACTAGGCTATAGCGGTGGAATGCAAGGAAGCTTGACAGGCTATGACAATATTGCCTTTTTATGCCGCATATATAACGTAGATCAAAGCGAAGTGCGTGAATATGTTCGCTCTTTTACAGAATTAGGTCATTTCCTCAAAGAGCCCGTCAAAACATATTCGGCTGGTATGCGGGGAAGGCTTAACTTCGCCCTATCAATGGCATTTAATTTTGACTGTTTATTAATTGATGAGGGCCTCACAGCGGGTGACTCACATTTTGCTGACCGTTGCCATGAAGCACTTGAAGCCAAGAAAGATTGTGCCATTTTAATGGTGGCTCATGCCCAAGAAAGCATCCGACAATTTTGTCAAAAGGCCTATGTTTTAGAGGGCGGATCATTACTGTCCTTTGATTCCATGGATGAGGCATACCATCACTACAACTCATGAAATTACTCATTCAGACCTTTCGCCCCCTATTATTGTGCATCTTAGCTTCCAGCATAGTTGCTTGCTCTAGTTTTAATACTTTATTCCCAACCTCTGGGCCAAGCCGCTGGCAAGTATTGGATAGCAACAGCACTAGCAACCTCAGCAATACTTCTGATCCCAAAATAGAAATAATTGATGTCACCCCCTTAACCGCTCAAAATGTTTTGAAAGCCCAAAAGCAAAATCGGTTTTCTGAAGTTTTTCAAAGTGTTAAGCCAAATCAAAATTTAGTTGGTCCAGGGGATATCTTAGAGGTCAATATATGGGAAGCAGATCCCCCAATTCTGTTTGGCTCATCTTCTAATGCCTCTATCGCTATTCAGAACTCATCAACCTCTAAAGCAACTACCTTACCACCACAAATAGTTGCATTAGATGGCACCATCAATATTCCATTTGTGGGCAACATCAAAGTGGTTGGCAAAAATATTGAGGCTATTGGCAATCAAATCACTCTAGCACTACGAGGAAAAGCGAATTTTCCCCAAGTATTGGTGCGCATGTCTCAAAACGTCACCTCCAATATCACCGTCGTGGGTAATGTGAACAACAGCATGCTTATCCCGGTCTCTCCAAAGCAAGAAAAACTATTAGACGCTATTGCCATGGCTGGTGGAGTGAAAGATCCCATTAATAAGGTCACCATTCAGTTGGCGCGGAATGGCAAAACTTCAACAATGCCTCTAGAAACCATTATCAAGTCTCCTAAGGAGAATATTCCTCTTGCACCCGGCGATGTCATTACGAGTTACTTTCAGCCTTATAGCTTTACAGCCTTGGGAGCAACCTCGCAGAATCAAGAAGTACCGTTTGAGGCACAAGGGATTTCTCTTGTACAAGCGCTTGCACGGGTTGGCGGAGTACAAGATTTAAGGGCCGATGCCAAAGGTGTCTTTATCTTCAGATTTGAAGATCCAGCAGCAATAACAGAAAAGCAATTGGCAAGCACTGATCTAGTCAATGGAAAGTTGCCAGTGGTATATAGGGTTGATCTGAGTGATGGCGGCGCCTTCTTAACCGCGCAAAATTTTCCCATCAAAGATAAAGATGTACTCTATGTATCCAATGCTTCTACTGTTGAGTTACAGAAATTCTTAAATATCCTAGTCTCAGCAATTTATCCAGTTGTGAATGCTGGGGCTATTTCTAAAGGTTACTAAGTAAGAGCTCAATCATGAAAAGTCAAATCTCTAAAACAAGCGCAGCGCAAAAGACTGCAGTTAAGAGAAGTGATTCTCTTGCTACACAATTTCATCAATTCATTGTTGATAAAGCCGTAAACTGGGCTTTACAAAGCGCTAATGGCAAGACGCGATTCTCTGAACTCAAATGGACCGAGGGAGAGAGAGAAATTCTCAATCAAATTATTGAAAATCCAAAAGCCGCTAACTTGAAATTACCGGTGCAAGATAGTAAATTTAAGCGCTTTTTTAAGAGCATTGCAGAAAATGGCTTAAATACTATAGATGTAGAGAAGTTTTACCACTATCGCGATCGCTTACCCTTACGAGATTTACAGTGGGAATTTAAAAAAGAAGATTTTGCATTTACCAAAACAAAGGTAGCCTACAAAGTAATCGTTCCAGCGGGCTATTACATGCTTGAGCTAGGCATTAGAGCAAGCCAATTTAGCTCTCAAATTGGTTTTGATCTTAAAACGATTGAACAAACTAAATCTAAACATCAAGAGTTTGAATTACAAGCAAAATCCAATCGTATTAGTAAGCGCCTCATTTTTCTGGAAAATAATTCAAAACTAGAAGCAGCTCTTCCCAGCAACATTTCAGAATCCGATGTTTATCACTTACGCCTTGCCAGACTGACAAAAAATTTCTTCATGAGCAGAATGTTCAACAAAATTGGACGTCAGTTTGACCTCAAAAAAGATCAACAGCTTACACAAGATGAGCTGAAGGTTTTATGGAATCGCTACGATTCAATCTTTAAGAGACATAAAAACCCCTTTACCGAATATGAATACTATATTCAGCAGGTTGAAGCTAAGCAAACCCCCAGCCGTGCCCAGCAATTACGCAATCTTCAGAAATGGATGATAAAAAATCGTTAAGAGTAAATATCGGTATGAAGATTAGTTACCTGCTGCCCATTACTCAAGAGACGGGAATCCGATTAACTGACACTAACATATCCTTAAAGTATCTATCCGCGACTTTTGAATCGGTTATGAAACAGTCGATCCCTAACTGGGAGCTCGTTGTAGTTTCTGAGAAAAAACTAGAAAAGAAAGTTGTAGGTATTTATAACAAGATTGCAAAAAACTATACTGAAAATAATATCGACAATCAAAGAGAAAATCACAATCCATTCCCCAACATTCGATTTAAGACTGTCAATACAAGCAATGCTGCGATAGCATGTAATACTGGGTTAGAGCTTGCCAAAGGAACATATGTTGCAGTGTTGCAGGCTGGCGACCAATTAGCGGAAGTGACCAGCTATGAGGTTGTAAAGTGTTTGGTAGACGACCCAAAGACGACATTTATCTATACAGACCATGATCATCTTGATTTAAATGGCAAGAGGTTTAAGCCATTTTATAAGCCTGATCTTAGCCCGGACTTACTCTACTGCCAGAATTATATTGGGAATCTAGTAATAATAAAGAAGTCTCTTCTTAAAAAATTATCGGGATGGAATATCAAGTATGGTTCAGCATACGACTATGAGCTTAATCTGAAAGCTATCATCTCTTTAACTTCTCTGGGGCACCCAAATCCAAAATTACTGGTGACTGAAAATCCAATAAAACATATAGATAAAATTCTCTATCACCAAAGAGTTAACACAAGCATCAATCCTAAAAGCAAGCATTTACTTCAATTAAAGCCAGGGGAAATTGATGAAACTAAACAAGGCATTGAAGGCTTAAAAGCGCTAAAAAGCGTCTTCAAATCTAATGGCATAAAAAATAGGGTTACTCAATTAGAACCCAAGTTATATAGACATTACTGGGCACTTCCAAAGACAGAACCGTTAGTAAGCCTCATCATTCCAACACGCGACGGATACGAGATCTTAAAAACTTGCATTGAATCCATACTTAAGAAAACGACTTACAAGAATTATGAAATCCTGATCGTTGACAACCAGTCAAGCGATCAACAAACTGTCGAATATATTAAAAGTCTTGAGGATCATTACTCAAATATCCATATTTTAAAATATAACAAAAAATTCAACTACTCAGCCATTATTAATCTTGCATCTAAAAAATCACAAGGCTCAATAATCGGTCTTATTAATAACGACACTGAAGTCATCACTCCAGAGTGGCTAACAGAGATGGTAAGCCATGCAGTAAGAGTAGAAATTGGCTGCGTGGGAGCCATGCTTTATTACCCTGATGGAACTATTCAGCATGCAGGAGTACAAGTTGATACTAATGGGGCCCTTAACCATGCGTTCAATGGACTCATGAATGACCCCATTAATGATAATTTCAACTGCCTGAGATCTATTACAAACCCAATAGCAGTAACGGCTGCAGTATTGTTAGTAAAAAAGAATTTATTCTGGAAAGTGAATGGATTCGATGAGAGAAAGTTTAAAATCGCTTTTAATGATGTAGATTTTTGTCTTAAGCTAAGCCACCTCGGAAGATTCAATGTTCAACTTCCTCATGTAGAACTCAAACACCACGAATCGAAAACTAGGGCACATGAAGGCCTTAATGGTCAACTCATGGATAATAAAAAAGAATTTAATTACTTAAAGGGAAAATGGAGTGATTTCTTTAAAAATATAACTAATAGAGCTCATACATATAGCAACTCCAAAAATGAGCCTGGTCTGATTGGATGCATTGATATGGTTACTCCTAACTCAATTACAGGATGGGCCTACGATCCCGATAAATCGGATGGAAAAACAGAAATTATTATTAAGTTAAACGGGGTAAAAATTACTACTTTATCACCCGATGGTTTTAGAGAAGACCTAAGATTACTTAATATTAACAACGGAATTGCTGGATTCAACTTTTCGCCGTCGCGAAAAATTTACAGGGATGGGGACATAATAAGTGCTGAAATCAAAAGCAATGGCCGTCAATTAGCAAACTCTCCTTGGAAATTTACAATTGATCCCAGCACAAAGAAATGGCTTAATAGATCAAGAAGAACTACACCAAGATCGCTTAAAAGGCTTAATATATTTTACGAGAGAAAATTTAAAAAAGAGAAACTCTCAATAATAATGCCAGCACATAATTCGAATCCAAAATGGATTCTTGAGGCAATTAATAGTGTAAAAATTCAGTGGTGTCCAAACTGGGAGCTAATTATTGTTGATGATGGCTCAAGTAAGCATTCCCATTTTAAAATAGTTTACGAATTCTTAAAAAGAGATGCTCGCATTAAACTAATTTCTTCTAAGATTAATAAAGGCATTTCAGCGTCCATCAATTTAGGCATAAAAGCTGCCACAGGTAAATACCTAACATTCATGGATCATGATGACGTTCTAGAGCCAGATGCAGTAATTCACCTCCTACGTGCAGCTAGAAAAAATCCCGACATGATTTATTCTGATGAAATCATTACTGGATCCGACATAGATAATATCCTTCAATTCGCAGCAAGACCAGCATTTTCATACGACTACTACCTTTCTCACCCCTACTTTGTTCATATGATTGCAACAAAGAGGAGCATTGCGCTTAATGTAGGAGGTTGGAACGAATCGATGAAGATATCGGCAGATATTGATTTTGTTTTGAAGTCATTGGCTATATCAAAAACAATTGTTCATGTGCCAGCATTTTTATATCGATGGCGCACCCATGGTAATTCTACTGGAAATAGATACGTTAAACAGGTCGAAACATCAACGATTAGGGCCATTAATAGACACCTCCAAGAAATTGACATCCCCGCAAAAGCCTACAAAAACGACTCATTTAATACCTACAACATCAAATACCCAAAAGTTTCAGGAAAAACCTTAGTCATAATTCCTACAAAAGATCGTGTAGATCTTCTCAAAAAGTGCATAGATTCAATATTGAAAACTAGTAATATTGATGAGTTAAAAATAGTCGTCATCGATCACGAATCCAAACAAAGGGAAACTCTCGCTTATCTTAAATCCATCAAAAATTTTGCAAAAGTTATCTCCTTCAAAGGAAAATTTAACTTTTCCAAAATAAATAATATGGCAGTAAATAAATTTTATAAAAATTGTGAATACGTCTTATTTTTGAATAACGACATTGAGGCGCTTCAAAGGGGGTGGATAGATAGGTTAAAGTCCTTATCCGCACGCGTGGACGTGGGTGCCGTTGGAGCCACATTAATTTACCCTAATTACACAATACAGCACTCAGGCGTAATTATTGGTTTAAACGAAATAGCAGATCATGCTCACAAATTTCAAAAATACTACATCCCCAATAATCAAAAAAATCCCGGCTATCTTGGATCCCTTACATCTACCCGCGAATACTCGGCAGTAACGGGGGCGTGCTTAATGATGAAAATTGATATATTTCATAAACTTGGTGGTTTTGATGAATCTTTTGAGATTGGTTTTAACGACACAGATTTATGTTTGCGCATCAGAAAGTTAGGCTTAAAAGTTCTTTCATCCCCAAGTGCTACGCTAATACATCATGAGTCACTGTCCCGTAAGTCTCATTCAATGATGGAGCACGATAGTGATTCGAGAAGATTTAAATCTAAATGGAAAAAGCTTTTAAAATCAGGGGATGAATTTTATAACCCCCAATTAAATTTACTTGAAGACCACAAAACAAATAAAAAAATATCATCTACACAGCAAATTCGTAAAAAAAATATTATTGCCCCCCGACTCTTTAAAATAAAGAGCTAAAATCTTATAAGATTTACTTTTCTAAAATAAAGCATTACCATCCCCATGGTATCTGCATTAAACTTGAGCGATAGCAACCGCGAGAAGAGATTCGCCATTCTTAGCTAGGATTTCATCAAGCAAAAGCAGGGAATCCAAAATAACACGATCTCCTTCATGATTAAAATTGCCCATTATGTCATTTAGAGCCAAATGATAGATAAGGCCGCCAATCATAGTTATCTCTGCGTTAGGGAAAGTTTTTCCCAAACTTAATAGAATATTCGAGCTGTCAGCAGCCTCACTAGGATCCGCTTTAATCATTTCAACTATTGACGGGCGAAGAAGTGAAGTAGGAATTGCTTTAGAGGATAGTGGGTGAACTAAATAGTGACTAGGAAATATATTTCTTACTCTGGACGCAATTTCTAATTGAATATCTGACCACTGGAATCTACTAGGGCCAATAAAATCATGCATACAAAAAATACCGCCCTCTTTTAGACAGTCTCTGCTCCATTGCAATGCATTCGAAACATTTAGCATGTGATGGAGAGATGAGTCCCAGTAAACAAAATCATAATTGGACTTAATCGGCTTTCCAATTGGGTCATCTAGGAAAAAATTTACATGGGATGATACACCCATTTTTTCAGCTAAACGACGCCCCTCCTCAATTCTCGCCCCACTAATTTCATATAAATCGAAACTGGCCACTATCCCCGCTTTTACCAATGAGATTTCTTTTGATCCATTGCCTACCCCTACTGAAATACCATGTTTGAAAGGCAGTAAATCAGTAAATTGCTTTAATCGTTCGTGAATTCCAGCGCCAATACCCACCAATGGTCTTCCACAAATCATCTTGTTAACATGGCTGATAATTGTTGGGTTTGTCCACCAACGGGTTCCTTGAACGCCTCGTGGCTTTGACCAATAATCTGCAGCCCTACTAATTTGGTCTTGTTTAATTTTTTCAGCAGTAATATCCTCACCCATAAATTCTTTGAACAATTCTAACCATGCATATTTGTTGATATTGCCTGCATTTTTTCGAGGTGAAAAATTAGCAATAGAGCGAAACTTTATTCTATCCGTATCACAATTCCGGTAATCATTAGCGCCCTCTGTAACCAAAAGAATTGTAAAATCGTCTGTGCGGTATATCGACCTTAGTGCAGACTCAATAGCTTTTGCACTTTCCTCTGGGGTAAAGCTCTCCTCATAAATATCAGCAAAGTACTTTATAACAACAAGCACCGAACCTTCTTCAAATATTTTCTTTTGCTTTTCCGATAGATGTTTTAAGCGAGTGACTAATTCAGAAAGCGAATTGTTAATCATTTCGTCATTTATAGAACCATCATCTTTTTTAGCATCTTCAAAATTTAATCGCCCGTGAAAGCCGATTTTTGAATATTCACAAAAAAACATATTTGAACTATATTGTGTAACTCCTTTACTAAATATTTTTTCTGGCTCCTTGAGTCCAGATATTAATGCAGTAGTTCCTCTAACATCCGCCCATGAAAATAGTGAAGCCTCCAAAATACCCAAATTTTCTAAAGCAAAAGAAACCTCACAGTTAAAACCCAAACTAATATATTTTTTATATTTATTCATTATGAAGATAGATGACTCTGGATAAAAAGAGGTATAGCATACATTTTTCTTTACTTTACCCGCTTATATATGGCGCGAAGCTGCTGATAATTTTGATTAAAATAAACTCGTTTATATCTGTCATCGCCCTCCATAAGCACTTTGACAATTCTCTCAATATGTGGGACGCTTAATTGCTCAGGGGTGTAGTATTCCAAAATGGCAGGGTTTACATTAGCATTTAATGATGGCGACTTATCAAAGGTCCACTTCATATCATCAAAAACAATGAATCCATCAATAGCAATCATTTCCTTTAAAACCGCCGTAGCCGCTGCATCACAATGAAATGAATGCGCACCGTCGAGATATACAAAATCAAAAAACATTAAGCTACTTTTATTATTTAAAAGTTCTTGTGCTATCGAAGTCAGAGCCCAGGCATAGCTGTCAAATATTTTTCTAGTATTTCCATGCTTAATAATTTTTACATAATTATCTAAATGAGCATTTTTTATATCCAAAACTAATTCAGTCAACATATTTTCATAATCAAATATATGTAAACAGTCCCTTGCATCCAATAGTCGCAACATTTCAATAGTAGTTGCGCCAATCCCGACACCAATCTCTCCAGCAACAACAGCCCCTTTAAGCGCTTTTACAATTCTTAGAGCCTCAATCGCCTCTACGGAATATTTTGATATTGTTTCATACCCAATAGTATTAATTTTTTCAATCATTCTTATAGTTTAAATATATGGTCTATCAGTTGAATGCTCTAGCGAGCGCAATTAATTAATTAAATTAACTACTTTAAGAATCTCTTGAATCCGCTGGTCAAATGTATGTTTATTTATTACCTGCGAAGCTACAACCATATCATCATTTCCTGAACTTTGAATTAATTCAATTATTTTTGTAAATTCCTCATCATTTGTATAAGTCATCAGATTTGACTCAAAAATCTTTTCCATACCTTCAACGTAATCAGTTATCATCACACCCCCTGATGCAATAACGTCAAAGATACGATTAGAAATGAATCCGTTATCTCGCATATCCTTCCAGTGATCATTAAAAACAACTTTTGCACCCTTATAAAATGGCCCTAAATTCTCGTTAGGTATATATTTATCCTTACACATATTTTGAGGAAGAATATTTTCCCAACCAGCACCATACACAGCCAATGGAACGTCATTTTTGATTGATAGCCGCACTACATCTCTCAATACCCCCCTAGAATTTCCGACGAACAGGTATTTATGAGGATTATTATTCGGAATGATATTTGGGTTAAATATTTCAGGATCAGTACATTGCAGCAAAGTTGAAACATTTACCTTTAGCAAACCCGATTCTATTAGTTTTCTTGCATACTTTTCTGAGGCAATGAATACATGATCATACAATTCATATTCCGAAAGAGTAATTGCGTCGGGATGGCTAATGACCCACATGATATTAACTTGATTGGTTATAGGGGTGTATGAGGTTAAACCCCTCAGCACTATACTGACATCATCCCCTATTCTTTCATGAGTATTAAACCCATCAATGCAGTCAACTCTCACCGTATGCCCCAATCTAGCAAAAGCCCGCTTCATCCCTAGAGCAAAATGATAATCACCCCACTCTTTCTGTTGAACTTTGCTTGGTGCACCTATTTTTATAGAAATTCTTTTCTGCTTTTGCCCTAACTCCATCAAAGACTCATGTAATTGCTTTGCTCTATGCTTATAGGTATGACTGGTTCGTACTTTTTCTTGCAATTTTTCAACCAATCTGATCCTGGACTCGTTATCAGACAAATATTTCCAGAGTAAGGACTCGAGCTCTTGGGTCGAAGAATATACGGGTAACATTCCATCGAACGCATCGCTACTTCCAAGTGCGCCGTTTGTAATCACCAAGGCACCAGATGCAATAGCATCAAAAACTCTAGAGTTTACAGAGCCGACCTCTCTAGTTGCTGAATTAGCATCATCAATAACTATCTTTGTGCTGGCATATACATTTGACATTTCAGGGTACGGCAACGGACCCCGCCAATAATTGCAGATAGATGGAATTGCCCCCCACCCATGCCCAAAGAGTGAATATTTAAAAGGTAGAGCCGCTGGGTTCAAGAGGTGAACAAAGCTCCTGGATGCATTAAAGTAAGAGCTTGTAGAGCAGTAATCAGATTCCAACTCTTCCTTAAAGACACCCTTACTAAAATCATCGTAGTTGGTTGCTAGCCTCATTACGGGAATGTTCCGGCTCAATGCTTTAGACAGAATTGAAGAAGCAAATTCAGATGATGAAAAAACTAAATCATAATCCTGAGTCCATTCTCTGGCTACCCAACGGTCAATCCAATTTCTAGCCCAAGCAATCTTGATTAAGTGCGGAGATGGGTTACTAATTTTTTGCAAATCATAGTTATCCAGCATTGAGATAAGCACATCAATTCCGTACAAGTCATACCAGTTACTATTTGAGTCCAAAAAGATGATTTGGCAGTCAACTAGCTTTAAAAATTCCTTGGCCAATTCAAGGGCGGTAAAATAATCTCCAGACTTTACCTCCAGACCAACCTCGCTGACTGCAAAAGCAACTCGTGGAGCTGACCCGCTCCAAAATCCAGGCCTCGTAAATTTATCTTGACTTATACGTTGGCGAAAAGCCTTGCCATATTTTTCATTTATTAACTCCCAATTATTTAAAACATTAAAGTTTTGTATTTTATTTTTAGATTCAAATCTGGTTGAGCCTTTGTTGTGAATTGCCGAAATACTATTGATACATATTATTTTTTTATCATGATCCAACGAATATTTGAGACACAGATCAATATCTTCAGCACCATAGTAATATTTTTCATCAAAGCCCCCTAAATCTAGAAATTCATCCCTCCTGCAGGCAATAAATGCACCTGTAACTGCGGGGACCTCAAAAAATCTATTCGCAGTATTGGCAAACTGAGGCGCATATCGAGATTCAAAAGGCTCAATTACATTCTCCCTTTTATTCAGATTGAAGTGCACCCCAAGATGCTGAATTAATGGCATTGCAAAAACCCCTGGAATAGGTGGGTCTAACAATTTAATCCCAATTAAACCAATATTCCTATCATCCAAAACATCCGAAATGACATACCCAGTATCTTCCACAAAGACGATATCATTGTTGACAAATATTAGAATATCCGAGTCAGTTAAGCCTGCAGCATAATTATTGGACTCTGAAAAAGAGTAATTTCTGTTGCGCTCAATCACCCCTAAGTTAAGACGATTACCCCATTCTCTGCAAATATCTAAACTAGCATCGGTGGATCCATGGTCAACAATTAAAATCTCGTGGTTAGGATATCGATTAAATTTTTGGAAAGATTCTAAAAATTCAACTAAATACTGAGACCCATTTAAATTTAAAACGATGAAGCAAATTTTCTTTTGCTTTACGATCTCATAATTTGACTTACACAAACTGTATGGTGAGTGGCTGGGCAACGGATTAAGCGGCTCACTATATTTACTATCGAAGACTAACTCGCCCCTCAGTAAATTTGGAATCCCATATCGTGGGTTTATAGATATTTTAAAATTTTGACCCTGATAAAAATTAGGTGGTAATTTAATAAAGAAACTATGATTACCACCTTTTTTAAATTTCCGATCTAAGTCAGACCTATATTTATTTGCAGTTACACTAATGTAATAATTTTTATTAATAAATATGTCAACCAAAACTGGAACCTCAGGAAAATCTTCATACATCATCCAGCCATTAAGGATATTTCCCTGAATATAATCAAACTTCCCAGTTACCTTACTTTTTGATAAGGAGATGAAACTGCAATCAACATCTTGAACTGAATCATTAGAAATGATGTTTAAGTTGATATCATTAAATATTTCAAACCCAAAAGTCGAAATAACTAATTTTCCATGAGTTTCATATTTAGAGGGGATAGATGTACTGAATTTAAAGCCATGATCTCCACTTTCAAAAATCTCAAGAAGATCAGGTCGAAAATCTCTTGCAACAATCCCCCCGATCTCTTCATCATCAAAATAAAGCTTTAAATCTAAATGCCTAAATGGAGCCCCCTTATCAAGCGCCCATCCAGACACGGTCAATGCATTGTTTTTTAGTTCAGCTAAATCTACAGCGCCTTCAAATCGCTCTCGCGGAAGGATTGAAACAGGAGAACCTATTTCTACCCCATCCTTAATACGCCTAGCTGAAATAGTTATTAATTTCACCCAATCAGCTGCCAAAGGAAGATCAACTTTGAATCCAACGGGTTGGCTACCCATCATGCGACGTGATAAGCCCCTCCAAAGAACCTTTTCATCCAATAAAACCTCAACTTCTTGTGAGCTTCCATCCACATCACAACAAACCCAACCCTCTATACTTGATGAATTAATAACCTTCAAGTCACCCCAGCATTGACTACCATCATCTTCAGGGTATTGAAAACTTACACTAACCCCATTAATCTGGGCTTCTACCCGGAGTTCACCCGGTGATTGTGCGAAATTTTTAGGGAGATCTATTTCAAAGTATGCCAAGCCCCGGATTAATGATTCAGAGGATGATTCCTCCATAGAGTACTCTGCGAGAAAATCTCCGCCAACAAATACCTCTATGTGTGCTAGTGAATTTAAGTCTGCTTTTTCATAAATACCTTTCACTTGAAAAGGGGTTATATGCTCGATAATTCCAAAAATATTTTTTTTGTCTAGATGCTCTTTGATTGCCGACGAAATGCTTGGTAAGCGAGGCAGAAAAAAAGTTGAATTTTTTATTCGAGCCGATACCTTTGAGAAAGTATCGCTTGTTATTTTTATTGGAAATTTCACCTCAAATCCATGGAAGCCCCTTCCTATTTTCTCAGCCGCTAAATCGGGTCGAAAATTATCAGCAACCTCTTCCGCCACCACAAGTCCATCGATGAGTATTTCAATCGCCAAAGGCATCCGTGGAGTAGTGTTATTCCAAGCCCACCCAGCAATATGATGCTCATCGACGGCCTCTATAAACCCAGAGATGTTGTTTTTAACTGATTTTCCGGGTATATATTTTTTAAATATCATCGAATGAATTTACAGGAATTAACACCTTTAAATCCCAATATATATTGGAAATACCCTATCTTGATGGCCAAGTTGGGTGGACTACTAGATATTCCTGCTAAATTAGACTTAATAAAACTATTGTTTAAACTTAGATTGGAGCCCGATAAAATTTGTATAACTATTTTCCGCCCTTCCTTCCTGTTGATAAAAATCTTACTTGGAGATACCCCAATTCAAGTCATGCTCTTGTTATTTATTTCATGGACGATGATCTCCTAGACTGGAAAGCGTTACTTGATGTACCTCTTCCCTACGCCTTTCGTCTTTGGCGCAAAGCCACTTCTAAACGTAAATGGATTCTTTCATCATGCTCTGAGCTCTGGGTCTCCACCCCTTATCTAGCCCAGAAGTATTCTGCTTCCAAGCCAAGTCTAATTCGCCCAATTGCCTCTGGCCCCCTTCTAGAGCGGTCATGGCTTGACTCATTTCATCCTACATCCACCTCTGCTGATCCAGTGCGGATTTGTTACCATGGTACTTGGTCACATCGCGATGATATGAAATGGCTTGCTCCAGTTATTGCAGAGGTGCAGCTACGCTGCCCCAATTCTATTTTTGAAGCAATTGGTGGTGATCGTGTTGCCCGTATATTCAGAGACATCCCTCGGGTTTCTATTTTGCAAACTATGTCGTGGCCCGATTACTTAAAACATACTCAAACCGTGCGCCAGGATATTGGATTGGCCCCCTTACGCGATACACTCTTTAATCGAGGTCGTGCACCCATTAAGTTTTTTGACTACGCAAGAGCTGGTGCGGTTGGCATCTATTCTGCTGGACCTGCATTCTCTGAATTCGTTTCACACGAAGTGGATGGCTACGTTTTGCACAATGATCCTGAGCTCTGGGTAAACACCATAGTCAATTTAGTCAATTCACCTCATTTGCGCCAACAGATGGCTGATGCTGCATGGCTTAAGGTTTTGGACAATAGCCCAACTTCGCCTAATGTTCAGCAATACTTGAGTGATCTCAATGAAGCGCTCATGCGACTTACTAAGACGCCCTAAGCTTTCGTAGCGCTAGACAATTACTGAGATTTATTGGTTTGATTTTGCCCTTTATTCCACTAAAAGTTGGAAGTATTTTCCCTATTTTCAGTAGACTGTGTTGGTGTCTGCAGGCAACCATTTACCCCAGCTCCAATCACCATCAGAAGTCGATTCTCCACAATCACCACTCCATTATGGGATTTCTTCTTGGGGACTGTTTCATCAGCATTTAGAGCCCTTTTTTGATGGCGCAAAGCTAGTAAATCCTTTGCGCTCTCGCATGGGCGATCCTCTAGACGCAGTCCTAGCATGGGGGAATAAACCAAGCTCAAAAAGAGCGGTCTCACTTGCACAGAAGCGTAATGTTCCACTTATTCATGTAGAGGATGGGTTTCTTTACGGCCTTGAGCCAAGGTACTCCATGCGCTCTAGTCTAGTGGTGGATGATCTGGGCATCTATTACGATGCTAATCAACCCTCCCGCTTAGAGCATTGCATTGGAGTTAATTTATCCGAATCGCAGATTTTGCGCGCTCAATCTATTCAAACCTTGTGGCAAAAGCATGGGCTATCTAAATACAACCACGCCCGAGATTGGATTCGCCCTTCTGATGAATGGAGTCAAGATCCTTTTATTCTTTTGATCGACCAAACTCGTGCAGATCAATCTATTGCCGGGGCATTAGCGAATGCATCGAATTTTCAACTAATGCTAGATGCGGCATTGGCCCAAACTACCTTTCAACGCATCTTAATAAAAGTGCACCCAGAAGTAGTGAGCCGAAGTAAATTGGGTCATTTTGATATATCTGCTACCTCAGCATTAAGATCTCATCCTCGCATCCGTATTTTAGATCAAGACTGCAATCTCAGCAGCGTCATAAAAGAAGCAAGTTCTATCTATACCGTGAGCTCACAAGCAGGCTTTGAAGGCCTGTTATGGGATAAGCCCGTTCATACCTTTGGAATGCCATTTTATGCCGGCTGGGGATTGACCTTTGATTTTTTGTTAAAGCCTTCACGTCGTAGTAGTGCCTCTATAGAGCAGCTGATTTATTCCTCTTTAGTTTCTTACTCTCGATATATTCATCCCGAAACAGATACCCCATGCCAGATTGAGGAGCTTATTGAATATTTTGGCTTTCAAAGAGCTCAGCGCCAACGCTTTAAGCAAGCGCTTTACCCCTATTCACTATCTAGAAATAAGCGCCGTCATTTGTCACGCTTTGTACAGGGATGCACTTTGATAATTGATGGTCCCCCTTTAAATTCCAATGAAAAGCTTCTCATCTGGGGCTCTAAGCCGTCGCCGATGATCAGCCCTATTGATGCTCAAAATGTGGTTCGTGTAGAAGATGGCTTTATTCGTTCCATAGGCTTGGGTGCAACCCTATCAATACCCTATTCCTGGGTATTCGATCAAACCGGTATCTACTATGACTCATGTAGGCCAAGCGATTTAGAAGTGCTTCTTCAAACAAGCCATTTTGATATCAATTTAACTGATCGGGCCAAAGCTTTGCTTCATAAATTAATTGCTTTGGGAATCAGCAAATACAATCTTGAGAGAACCAAGGAGGGTAATGCCAGCCTTCAGTCCCTATGTCGTGCGCGCGAGAAAAAAAGTGAATTGTCTTTTTTATTAGTTATAGGTCAGGTGGAATCGGATGCTTCGATCGAATTTGGAGGGGTAGATATTCGCACCAATGCTGATCTTCTCAAGGCGGTACGCTTAGAAAACCCTAACGCTTTTATTGTCTACAAACCCCATCCTGATGTTGAGCATGCACTACGGTTTAAAGGAGGCAATGAGCATCATGACCCTAGCGCTTACGATTTAATGCTCACCAATGTCAATCTTACTGACTGCTTAGATCTGATCGATGAATTGCATACCATCAGTTCACTAGCGGGTTTTGAGGCCTTAATTCGAGAAAAACCAGTAGTTTGTTATGGTCTACCCTTCTACGCAGGTTGGGGGCTAACAATAGATAGACATACTTGCGAGCGCCGGACCCGAAAGCTAACACTTGCTGAGTTGATTGCTGGAGCACTCATCCTCTATCCCACTTATATCCACCCTAAAACTGAGCTCTATTGCACGCCAGAATCTCTGATGGACGCACTATATCAACAAATGCACACTAGAAAAAACCCGCTAGTGCATATTATTGAAGAGGTTAATAATTTTGCCAAGAAAAAAATAATGGGCATTATTCATAGATTTAAAGGAATATAAAAAAGTAAGGCGCCTTAATACAGTAATTATTAGTAGTCGCTTGGCTCAAGCAGGGTTGCTTACTTATAAGCGCGACCTTCCAATTTGCCATGGATCTTGTAATGGGTCTTTGGTGGAATATGGGATTCCCTAACATCAGGATTTAGCACTAAATATCGCTCCTCATGAAAATCAGCGGGCAATTGAAAATCAACCAATTCAACTAAATAGGGCATAAATAACGCTTTTTTCTTCCAAAAGAAAAAGCCCTCATTGCCCCGCTCAACCGAACCATGAGCAAGGTATTTAACTCCTTGCGTGTAAGGTTCTGGAGAATCGACTAACCATTGAACAATGTGCGCATGTAGCAATTTCATAATGCCACGGTCCAAATACTGACCATGGCCGATTAATTCATCATACGAAGCAATGTTGCCAATGCGGTGTAAGCGAGCAAATCCGACTAAACGACTTTGCGCGACATTCGATTCTGGGCCCTCAAACACCCCAAACAGCAATTCCCAGTGCAATGAGCAGGTAATTGCATCCAATGAGTCACCAGCAACGGAGGGCACTACATTTTTGTTTGAGTGTTTTTTAAATAAAGGCCACTGCAATACTGGCCCAAAGGAGCGCATGGTTACTGACCCTCTAATCTCAGCCATTTCGCGTACTTTTTGAGAATGGGCAAAAGGTGAAACCCAAAACCCATTTTTTTGAGCCTTTTTAATATCGCGACTAAAAAAACTACTGCGCCTACTGATTTTTTTCAAATAGGTAGTGGTACTGGAATAGTTGCCCAAGGCAATTGCGTGCAGCGTCAGTTTATAAAGAGAGGATTTGGCATTGTCAAAAGTTGTGCGGCAATATTGCTCATAAAAACCTGCATAGGACGCTATTAAGCGCTGGCACTGTGGATGGTTGCAACCTGCTTCTGGATGGCACTCAATTCTTGCTATAGGCAGCCATTCCTGAAGCTCAAGAGTCTGCTCACCCAAGCGCCTTCGAAATCGCTTAGGAAGAAAAAATATCTCAATGTGCTTTTTATACTTGCGCACAATTGATTTTGGAAAGGAGTCCTGGATGGAAATCAATCTTTAAGTACAAGTAATTTTGGTGAAAAGTGGCAAAATAGCCAGTATGCAGCTCATTTTAAACCTGCCCAATTTTTATCATCAATCTATACAGAGATTTAAAAGGTACGGCTGGCAATTGCTTTATAAAGATCGTCGCCAAAAGCGTCTAGCGCAGCTCAATCTTGCCAGCAGAGATGCGCTGGAAATTGCGCAGATTAGCTGCGCACTCAACATAGGCTGCGATCGCTCCACTTCCCCATCTTTGTGCATCCGCTCAAGTTTGAGCTATGAGCACTTTTTCAAGCAATCAGACCCCAAGGATCATAATCCACCACAAAAGACAGAGCACCATGTCACTCTAATGGCCATTGACCTCAAACAATATCCCGATTACATTACCTACCTCAAAGCAATTCGTAAATATTCCTTTTTTGAACGTAAATCTAAAAAAGCACTTAAATTAGGCTTTGTCTTTGCCCCCTTTCACTACGAAAACTATTTACCGGATATTCAAGCAATACGCGAATCACTCAAATGGCGCGCTGCAGGACTACCAAAAGACCCTTACGTTCTAACGTCTGACGTACTCCAGTCTCAACCCAGCCACTTTAAAGAAATCAAGATCCCTCATTGCGATCTTCACTGGGAAAAATGGTTTGGCATTTTTCAAAGCGAACCAAATTATCGCCAAGGCCAAGTAATATCCCATCAGAAATTACTAGCTTATGCAAGAATCCGCCGTGCAGGCAATACCGTTAAATACGCTGAACTCATTGGTCATTTTGAGTACCTCAATAGTGGTTTAATGGCATTACTCCACCTAGAGATCATGCGTTATTTTTTAGAATCTCCGACTACCTCAGCAGATTATGGAATTGAATATCTCACTTATAACAATCTAGAGCGCGGTGCAGATGGCCTCTTTTTCTGGAAACGCAAGGCACTGTTTAGACCCCATAAAATTGAACTGTTGGAGCATCAGCTTCCCACTGATTTTGATCCCAAGCAATATTTGGACCTCAATCCTGACGTTGCCCATGCAAAGATAGACCCCGCAGAGCATTATCGGCAGATAGGGCACTTAGAACAACGCCTATACAAACCCTTGATTACCAAGCAATAAATTCTATTTTTTATAAATAATCCAACTACCATTGGTTTTACCCCCCCCATTTTGCGAGCAGCACCAACTTAAATTGCAAAAAACTAGGTCGAAATCGTCAAAAATTAGCCTATGGGCTATGTACATGAATCTACTGAGAAATTAGAGCGCATTCATGAAGAAACACACTCGAAACGATCACGTCCCAAAAAATTATCAGATCTCCCCAGCTATCAAAACATCCTCTTGCTCCAAGGCCCCGTTGGAAGTTTCTTTTATCGACTGGCAAAGCATTTAAAGGCAAGTGGATCAGTCGTTACTAAAGTGAATTTTAATGGCGGAGATGACCATTTCTTCCCCATAACTCCATTTCCTGTTATCCGATATCGCTTCAAATTGGATTATTGGCCCTCCTTTGCCAGTAATTTACTTATTGAGCGAAATATCAATGCGGTTTTTTTGTTCGGAGATTGCCGCCCCATACACAAGCCCATCATCTCCATTTGTAAAGCCTTGAATATTGATGTTTGGGTTTTTGAAGAAGGTTACTATAGACCTCATTTTTTTACCCTTGAACATTTTGGTGTAAATCATTTCTCCCCTATAGCTCGTATGGAACTCAGTCAAATTGATAGACAACTCAGTTGTGATGCGTTCGCTATATCATCAACTCCAGTTCCTCAAAATGCTTTCTGGCATATGGCATGGTCTGCAATCCAGTACTGGATATTTTCCCTACTTAATCAAGGGCACTATTCAAACTATGATCACCACAGATCGCTAGACTGGAAAATGGGCAAATCTTGGATTAAAAGCTTTTTTCGTTATTGGGTTTACCAAGTTACTGAGCTAAAGACTAAGAAGGCGATTTTTCGCAACGCCAAAAAGCATACGCCAAATGAATATTTTTTATTGGCACTTCAACTTCATGATGACGCCCAAATTCACACCCATTCAGACTTTACTAGTGTTGAACAAATACTCGAAAAGGTAATCACCTCGTTTGCAATGGAGACCTCTGCTTCAAGTAAGCAATGTTTGATTATTAAGCATCACCCTATGGATAGGGGGAGCTCTAATTACAAAAAATTTATTTATTATTTAACATCGACCCTAAAAATCAGTGATCGAGTGCTATATATTCATGACATACGACTACCTGCCCTATTGCCACTTATAAAAGGTTTTGTTACCGTGAACTCTACGCTTGGTTTACAAGCTCTATATCACCATGTGCCCGTCATCACCCTTGGCAGATCATTTTTTAACAAATCAGGAGTGGCATTTCAAGGAAGCTTGGAAGAGTTTTGGAGATCTCCAGGAAAAGTAGATGTTAAGAATGCTAATTTACTGAGAAACTATATTATTTACAATTCGCAAATAGAGGGCTCACTTTATACGAGCTCTCTTAAGCTAGATTAAAGCGATTGATTACTCGATTCCGTATGTCAAAAAGATTATTCTCTTTCAAGGAATTTGCCATATGTGAAGGATTATTTCTTGCTACTGCTAGCACTTTCATCACCCTCATGATTCGCTCCCAACTTGAATTTTTATTCAATGATCATTTACCTCTATTACTCTTCACCATTAATTCAATCATGCTGAGTATTAGGTTTGGCTCATTCCTTGGCTTTATCAGCTTGTTTGTAGGGGCCACCCTGAGCTACTTCTTCTTTGTGCCCCCATATCATTCATGGGAAATACCAGATGCTGCGCATCTTTATTACTTTATCGCCATATTTCTGTTGAGCGTCTTTATCTTAGGCGTACTAGCTACCATCAAAAAAATGCTCATAGGCTTTTCAGAGCATCACTGAGCTCACATTTTTAGAAATTTAATCTGCATTACTAAGTTACTTTTAAGGATGCTAGCCCACCTGTGCACTAGGTTGGTTACCAGCCATACTGCACTAATACTGTATTAACCCCTCCTATTAGCGCATCATCATTGCCAACCTCTATTAGTTGCGTATTGAAATATTGCCACTCAATCACCAAGATTTTAGGTAGACAATAGTCCGATAGTATTTCCACTTACTTTTTACCTATGCCACCCATTAAATTAACTAGAAATTTATACAAAGTACGCTCCTGTTGATCCGTAAGCCCCTTGGTTTAAAACTAGATCTAGGAATCAATCTAAAAAATTCGCTCCAAGCAAAGTCAGCATAGCTAAAGTTGTCCTCACCCCAAATAGAACAGTAATTCGCTCATATTGAATTACACCTTCCTTTTTAGGGATAAGACTTAAATCCAGATCCACTCGGATTTGACCCCTACTTCCTTTGTGAAATTGATCACCGGAGTCTTTTACCTCAGAAAGTTTTAGCCCACCCCTCCAATAATTACGCTGCCGATCGAACGATGGCAAGTCTTGACCTATAGAGGGTATATGACTCACAACTGCCGCCTGCGCAATTCCCAGCTCTTGTAAAAACCAAAACCAACGCTTTGCGACGGGTAGCGAATGAGTTTGAATAGATAGGTAGGTACCTGAACCCCAAATCTCCTGAAAATCCCCTGCTAATGCTCGGACGCGATTTTGGCATGCCAACCTTTTTCCAAGCTCAGGCATTAACCCTTGATAGACCCGCCGCAATAGCTCGCAACTTTCTTGCGCATAAGCTATCTGCCCAGGCCCCGTAATAGAGTCGAGCTCCAATTGCTTAGGATCAGGATTGGCAAGCACTACTCCACGAGCTCGCAATATTCCTCTTGGCAATTGCTCGAGACGCTCTGACCAGGTGCGCAGTTCGTCTGTAGAAAATCCTGTGAATTCTGACGCAGCCTTTAAAGGGTCAAAACTAGATTTCTTCTTAGTTTTGAGAAATCCCAAAACATTAAGTGCATAGGCAATCTGCCCAATTCGCTCGCTTAAATTTGACGAAGGAATAATAGAGGCTGGCTTACTAAAGTCCACTGCCAGTGGCTGGGTGTTGGGAGATGCTTTTTTCCATCAAGCAATAGTTGATCGGAAATAAGATCTAGCCTAGTCCCGGTATGACAGTTTAGATGCGTATTGCTAGGCAACACTCTAACAATCTTATACAAATGGGGCTCTGAATAGCCGCTCATGCGCTTTAAGATATCAATATCCAGTTACGGGGTAAGACGATAGGCCATCCGCCCCAAAATGAAATCCGATAGATGGATGTAAGAGCCCATCGTGACATCCAACCCTGAATGCCCCATCAAGCTACTGATCTGCAGCATGGAGCGAGTATTGGTCGGTGCCGCTCCTAATAGAGCCTGGCGAATTTTAGAGGCAACCAGCTGAGCTACGAGCCTATACAGACTAATAGTTTATCACCGGCGGCGAACTTGGGTGACCCCTTTAACTTCTTCTAGGCTATTTTGGACTGAACGTAGCACTTCGGAGTCCTTCACCTCTACCGTCAAAAGGATCTGCGCAAGCCCTTTTTTAGCGGATTTACGCAAATCAATCACATGAACCCCTTGCCTTGTCAGGATTTCGAAAAGCTCCCGCATCAGCTCAGGGCGATCTAGGCCGGTTACGGCCAAATCCGCAGGAAATACCCGCTTAGCATCTTCCGTACTAGGCGAGCCTTGGGCAGATTCACTCCACGCTGTCTGAATCACCCTCTCAGGTGCACGTTCCAAAAGACCCCTAAAAGTCTTGCAAGAGCGACGATGAATCGAAACACCACGACCCTGGGTTACAAAACCCGCAATAGCATCGGGAGGCACTGGACGGCAACAGCGAGCTAACTGTGTCAATAAGGAATCAACCCCCACCACCAACACATCACCGCCCTGACCCACTTTACGAGCGCTA
>Ga0364894_10231_pt1 | contig 28373 bp, 23 predicted proteins | sample ExccelJu500001D4_FD_206942 | JGI IMG/M metagenome (GOLD analysis project Ga0364894, IMG submission 206942) | Enriched cells from Trout Bog Lake Hypolimnion, Wisconsin, USA - BchlTB.July16.5000.01.D4 | ecosystem: Environmental > Aquatic > Freshwater > Lake > Hypolimnion/Profundal zone | place: USA...
TTTGCACCATGACCAATTCTACTGATAGCTCTAGCAAAGAGCAAACTTCTGACGATAAAAACAAACCATTAACTTGGAGTTTTGGGCTAGACATTTTTGATAACCGCCCGATTAACTATCGTGGCGATAAAGAGGGGCTCAAGTCATTTATTGATGACAACCGAGCCCCTTATAAAGGCAAGCACTACATCACCTCAGCCATGTTGCCAGAGGGCACTCGAGCAAGGGGCAAGCGTTCAAAAGAAAACGCTCTGCCTCGTGGCTGGTTAGCGTTCGATATGGATGGCAACCTAACTGATTCTGATTTTGTTCAGGCGGTGTGTTGGTTTGAGCGCTTTGATTGTTTTATTTATGAAACTGCTTCAAGCAAGAAGAACGCAAGGCGCTTTCGGGTGCTCTTATTGCTCTCTCGCCCAATAGTGGAGATTGAAGCAAAAACGATTGGTGAGCTAGTGCAAAAGGCTTCAGGTTTTGAAGGCTGGGATTCCTCTACGCATCGATGCGCTCAGCCTGTCTTTTTACCTCCAGCAGGCAATGAGTTGATCGATTTTAGGGGGCAATTATTAAATGTAGAGGAGTGGTTAGCAAAAGCCCCTCCAAAACCTAGAATTAAGCCAAGAAGGTTGCTGCCCCAAACTGCCGAGAATATTTTTGGTTGGTTTGCCAATAACGGAATGGTGCTCTCAGTTGGTGGCGCTATGCATAAGGTTGTCTGCCCTTGGAGCAATCTGCATAGCGATGGCAGGGTAGAAGCGGCTCTCTTTGAGCCTAGTAATGAAAACAATCTTGCTTATGGCTTTAAATGCCTGCACGCCCATTGTGTTGATAAAGGCATCAAGGATATTTACCGCTTGATTAAAGGGGTTGTATGAAACCTTTAAGCAACGAAGAAGCGCAGCGCCTACATGATGAGCTCGTGCCTAGTAACGGGTGGCAGCCACCGAAAGAGATTATTCAGCAGCAAGAGCTAAGACCTGTGAGCTGGGTGCTAACTGACAATATCCCTGAGGGTATTGGAATGTTAGCGGGATCGTCAGGGGTTGGTAAGACCGTGGCAGTAGTCCCTCTAGCGTGCCTTGTAGCAGGGTTTACTCACACCGACTGCAACATCAAAACGAAAGTGCCTCGTAAGGTGATATTTTTTACTGAAGACGATGCCCAGCTCAATCGCTCCTTGTTTGGCGTTCGGCAATTATTAAAAGCCGATGGGCAGAGTGAGGACTTTGAACGCTTTACGAAGATGATCCATGTATTCCCAGCCCAGCGACTAGCAGGGCAAGAGAATGAGCAACGGATTCGTTGGGCGATAGATCAATTCTCAATTCCGCATGAGAAGTTAGGCAAAGTGCCACCGCTAATTGTTTTGGATACCGCTTCGGCTAACTTTGATTTAGAAGACGAGAACAGCAACGCTCAGGTTGGCAGAATTCTGGCATCACTCAAGGAAGTCTTTTTAGAAACCAAAGCGCCTATATGGGTGATCGCTCACCTGATTAAGTCAGCTAAGGGGCTAACGATTGATGACCTTCTAAACGCTTCAGCAAGGGGCGGTGGCGCATGGGAAGCCGATTGCTACTGGACTGCCGCCATTGGGCGAGAAAGCGATACAAGCTCTAAAACCATCCTCAAAATCGATAAAGAGAGGGCGGGAGGATTAAGAGGGCATGAGATTCACTTCAAGGTCAATCTGTTGGAGCTTGAGCTTACTGATGATTTAGGTGAACTGGTAACGCAGAAATATCCACAAGTAACGATCACTCAAGGCAATAAAAAGAGCCGAGAGCATGACAAGTTAGAGCGTCATCTGCAAAACACAGTTAACGCTATGAGCCACGAGCTCTTAATTAAGGACTACTTATCAGCGGCTGAGATCAAAAAGCTAACGGGTGCTAAGACAAAAGACCAAGGGCAGATATTTGCAGAGCTACTCATTCAGCAGCGAATTAAAGAAATTAAAACGCCCCATGAGAAGCATAAAGATCGAAAGGTTTGCTATGTATTACCCACTCAAGAAGACCTCATGCGTAAAACCTTTTTGGGAATCGTAGGGAAGTGTGACCAAAAAAGTACTCCTGAAAACGCTATTTTTGAGAGTGGGGGCTAAATCGATGAGTACCTCAAAAGCCTCTTTTTTCTATCATTCCCCCTATAAAAGGGAAATAGGGAAGTGTGGATATAACCCACCCTTAGGGGTGGGGTTATATACCACCTCACTACCCCTGCCCATGCTTCCCAAATGCAGGGAAGTGTGGGGAAGTGTGGGAAGTGTGACATTGAAAAAGACACCGTTTCATTCACCCGTTTTTATTGAAAGACACCCATGAAAATTAGTTATATCCCAATCAATGTAGAGCGTATGGCTCTAGTAGTTGTTTACCAAGGCTTAGATCAAAATGCTGAACCTGTCTTTGAGCAGGTAGAAGAACCTATCGTTGCGTGGCAAGCGGAAGTCGATGGAGAGGAAACGATCATCAAACCATTGGTGGCAGGTTACCAGCGCAACAACTTAGGCACGATCCGAATTGCAATCCATAACTACGATGGCACTCTCACTTGGAATGGTAAGCAGTTTGAAAATCTGGACTATTTCATTAATGATTTCAGGCTGCTAGCCCTTTACATGGAAGATAAGTCAAAGGATTAGCCTTTGACAGCTAATAAACAAACCCCCAAAATAGTTAGGTCTGGAGTGATGCACAGGCTTTACCTAAATATGAGTGCATCGCTATGAGTGAAGAAGATAAAAAAACAAAAAAACTGCAAGAGCAGGCAAAAAGCAGAAGCCATCTATTCCAAAAAGGGCAGAGTGGAAACCCTGCTGGGAAAAGGAAGGGTGCGGGAATTCAAGGTGAGCTTCGTAAGAAGCTAAACCAAAATCTACCCGCCATTCTTGACCTACTCATTGAGCAAGCTTTAGCTGGTGATCTAGTAGCGATCAAGTTATTAATGGAAAAGGGCTTTCCAAATAGAAAAGCCGAATCCTATATTGATCTTGAGATTCCTGAGGATCTGAGCATTGCGGATAAGGTTGAATATGCTCTTAATGCCGTAACCCGTGGGGAACTACCTGCTGAATTGGCAAGTGAGCTGGCTAAGACCGCCGTTCTTTCTAGTACTCTAAAAGACACCTCCATTGGTGGGACAGAAGTTATTGAGCTCAATATGGGTTCATTGGTAGATCCTGATATGACCTTGGAAGTTAAAGAGCCAAAAGTAGAAAAAGATAATGGCTAACCCAAGAGTAAATCTACCAAGCCTTCATCCTGCACAAAGAAGAATTGCAGATCACCCAGCACGCTTTAAAGCAGTTTGCTTAGGCAGGCGAGCAGGTAAGAGTGCGCTTATCACTAATCTTGTTTGCAGGGGTGCAGTCAATGGCAAAAGCATTGGGGTATTTGTACCTCAATACAGAATGATCTCTGAGGTATGGCAGTCCATTGTTCTGCTTTTGAATGAGATCAAGATCGAAGCCAATAAGACTGAGGGCATTATTCGATTGCCCGATACAGGTGGAAGAATCAAATTCTTTAGTCTTGAGAATGAAACAGCGGGGCGGGGCGAGAAGTTTCACGAAATCTATTTAGACGAAATAGCCTTTGCAAAGGATAACTTCGAGTTTCAATGGAGTACAGCCATAAGACCTACGCTTACTGACTATGCGGGCACAGCAATGGCTTGCTCGACCCCAAATGGAATTGGTGATGAGAATTTTTTTAATCGGATTTGTAACGATGCCGATACCTACTGGACAGTATTTAAAGCTCCTAGCAGTAGCAACCCCTATTTGCCGAGAGATGAGCTTGAGCTTATTAAGAGGCGAACCCTGCCTTTGATATGGTTGCAAGAGTATCAAGCAGAGTTTTTGAATATGAATTCAGCAACCTTCTTTCCATTAGAGTTTTTCCTTGGGGAGGGCGGCGTCCCTGAACCATTACCTGAAATGACTGGCGGAATTTTTGCGGTTGTTGATACAGCGCTCAAGGCGGGAGCAACCCATGATTCGACAGCAGTTCTATATTGCGCCTATCAGCCACCCACACGCCTGCAACAGCAAAAGATATTCATAGTTGATTGGGATTTGCGTCAGATTCACGGCTCGCTATTAATCGATTATTTACCTGAGATTCAACAAAGAATTGAAGAGCTAGTCCGTGAACATAAGGCAAAGTGGGGGAGCTTGGGAATCTTTATCGAAGATAAAGGAAGTGGGACAGTTCTTCTTGGGCAGTCCATTCGTACTGGCGTTGAAACTAAGGCTATACCAAGCAACTTAACAGCCTTGGGGAAAGATTCTAGGGCGATGGCTGCATCCCCGTATGTGGCTGCAAGACAGATTCAAATTGCCCACTACGCATACGAAAAGATGATTGATAGTAAGGGCAGCTATAAAAACCACCTTTTATCCCAAATAATGAATTATCGAATTGCAGACAAGGAAAGCTATAAGAGGGCGGATGATCTTTTTGATTGCCTAACTTATTCCGCCATATTGGCTTGTGGATCGGGGGATCATTTTTAATTTTTTATTTTCTCATTTCTTTATCGACATGATGCATTAGCTCAGCTAGGCTCAAATTAAGGGCTTTAGCGAGCTTGGCGATGGTTGTAATAGAAGGTAGCTTTTGATCCAACTCAATTGAGCTGATATATGCCCTAGTTAGCTCTGAATCAAAACCCAATTCTTCTTGGGTTAAACCCTTCGCTAGCCTTAATTTTCTTATTACCAATCCAAATGCTTTAGAAGCTTCCATCTTTTCCCCGAATAAGGGGGAATTGTTTGGTTTGGACTAATATAAGTCTTCGTACTATAGTACGAATACAGTTATTAAATTTAAATCTATATCCTGAAAGATCAGATAAGCATGAGTTTTAAATCATTACTGATTTTTATTGCTTCATTACTTATATTGGGTAGCGCCCCCTCTTATGCTGATTCAAGCCCCGAGCAGGGCTCAAAACCATTCCAAAGGCAAAGTGTTCTACTTTCCTATGATCAGTATGGAAATATTGCTGGTAATGGAGTAAACCCCTTTTATCAAATCACTGATGGACAGTCATCCGACTGCGATGGCGACTGGTTCATTGTTGAGAGAACATGGAGAGAAACAAAGGGTTTATTACCAGATTTGTGTTGGAAAGATAGCGGAACACAAATTGAAATTAAAGAGGCTGGAATTATTAACACCTTTAAGCCTAGAAAGGTTTTTGATAAGCCATCTGAAATTGGTGATAGACCGTTAAACCTTGAAACTGCAAGCAACTATGCGGATTTGAAAAGGGGTAGGCAGATTCAGAAGCAAAGAGCGGCTGATAGTTTAGATGCTCAGTTTTATGCCGAAAGACCTATTAAGGGGTTTCCGTATCTAGCCAAAATAAGCTGCACCATTGGAAGTAATCAGCTACCAATGATGGCATGCATGCAAAAGGGAAATATAACGACAAATATTGAGGTAAGAAGTGGGCAAGATTATTCAATGGCTCAATTTACTAACTTGAATATTGAAAATTCGATGAGCTCAAATGGCGGGCTAACGATTTTATTAAGACCTACTTTTCAAATGAAGATGCAAAATGCTAGCAACGAAATGACGATGAATCTTGAGATTCTTGATAGACAAACAAATGAAGTTGTCTATAAAAAGTCGGCTGGTCAGTTTGACTATATATCTGCCAGCAATAATTCGGTATCAAGATCCAATCCTCAAGCTAATTCAGCGCAGTACGAAGCCGAGATTAGTTGCGGATATCAACCCATATTTACTTGTTTTATGAAGCAAGGAGGGGTGTATGGATCATTTAATACGACACTAGAAATCAGAAGCGGTAGTTTCTACAAGCTTTACCAGTATCAAGATCTAATTAATTCAGGTGCCTTGATGAATGTGCCTTTAGGTGGCTCATTCATCATAAATGCTCAGAACTCAAACAACACCTTCCTGCTTAATATAAAAATTAAAGACAAGACTACAAAGAAAGTGATATTTGAGAAATCTGCTGGTCAATTCGACTTCATAAGAATTAGGAATTAATGAAAATGAATAAAAAAATTATTGGATTGGTTACTATTTCTATTTTTGTAGCGACTGGAGCCTACTTTTATTACAAATACAGCACTTCCAAGGACTTGGGTGAATTGGTATATATGTATGACTTTGGTGATAAAAAAGCGTACATACAAAAGCCAGTACTTACAAAAGTAACAAATGGCGATAGCATAAAAATGCTTTGGTTAAAAATAGTAGATCCCGATGGATCCTATCAACAGAATAGATTGGAGATGAACTGTAAATCTGAGATGGTTAGGGGGGTGCAATACTCAAGATTTACAAAGGAGGGGCAAAATATTGATAGCAGCCCTTATGTCGAAACGGATTGGGCGGTGGTGGTTCCTGATACAAACTACCGACTTGTTTTGAATTATGTTTGTAAATAATGAGCTGTTGGCTAAGTGGCACTCTAGTATGAAAAATATTCTAGCAATATTTCTTGTGCTGTCTGTATGCGGATCTTCATTCGCTTGGACGCAGGATGATGGCACTAACTTTGTAAATAAACTTACTGAAAGCTTAACTCCAGAAAAGGTATGTACAAGTAATGGCGCAGGGAACCCTAAGTTATTTCTTGGAAAAATTGATGGTGAAGTTGATAAATTAAATCAATCAAAAAAATCATTAGATGATCTATATGCCGATAATCAATTAACAAGAAAGCTATATGAATCTTCGACTGGATCAATGGATGCTTCTCTTAAATATCTTGCTAGACTCAAAAAAATTTATATTGAAAACTGTATGAAGTAGTTGTTAATATCAACTGTATGAGCGATATTGAATTTTCCTCAAAGTTAAAACCTCAACGGCTAACAAGCCTTGCGGAAGACCATAGGGCTGAGCAAAAGGAAATCTTGGCAGATCAGTCGCATTGGGCTAAATATGGCACTAATCGCCCAAGACGAGGCGCAGCTAGTAAGACAGAACTCATGGAGCAATTAAGCCGTGAACGATTTCCTGAAGAAGAATAAGCCAACATTAGAGAGCCTATTGGCTACTTGCCAAGTGGTGACGGGTAAGCAGGTAATTGAGGGGCAAAAGGCGAAAGCCAAGCAGCTTGAAGAGTTTGCGTTAGCAGCGGAGTTTGAACAGCGCAACAATAGAGAAAGAGTCAAATGAATCGAATTATTTTTTTGGTGTTGATGCTTTTTCTTGCCCCCGCCTATGCGCAGGACAATGGCGAGGTGAGTACAAAAGAAATCATCGACAGAATGAATAAGATGCTCTATGTCGAAACTACAGATGGCAAGCAGATAGAAAAATCAACAGCATCAGACTCATCCAAGATAGTGGTAACAGATTCCGCTAAAACATATACATCTGAAGAGATTGATGCCGGTTTGGAAGCCTGCCAAAGACATGGCATATACAAGCTAATGGCAAAGGCTATGTATGACTGCGACAGTATTCAAGATGCCGATCAGGAAAGAAAGCGTGCCCAGCAGCGTGAGGCTGAGAGGAGTCGGCAAAATGCAGTAGTGACACCACCGCCTACAAGGAGCTCTATAGATCCTGAGCGGATTCAGGGCTTGAAGGCGGGATCTATTCAGCCTGCAAATACTAGGGAGGCGGCAATTAAATACGATGCTGCTCCAGCCAATAACTTGGTCACAAGCCCAAAACTTAAGCCAGACGGCAAAAATTACCTTGTTGGTGGGTACATAGAGAAGTTTGCCAATGGTTCGTTTATTGGGAGCTTTGTGCCATTACAGGCTATCGGATCTATGCCGATGAATACAAGGTTTGTGGTGGTAGTTCCCGCAGGCATTCAAGCCAAGTATCAAAACACCGCTCGAATTGGTGGGGGTGTGGAGCTAATAGGAAGGTATGTGGGCAATAGAAACTTGGAGCTAGTAATGGGGAATTCGGTAACTGTTCCGGTATTCGAGATGATTTACATGCAGTAAATGGCTTTTCACCACGACATAGCCACGATTTTTGCTTTTGGAAACAAAAAAGCTTCTAAGCCGATTGACCTAGAAGCCTTTTAAATACTGGTTGCGGGGGCAGGATTTGAACCTACGACCTTCGGGTTATGAGCCCGACGAGCTGCCAGACTGCTCCACCCCGCGTCTGAAGCTAAGATTCTACCATTTTTCGGGATGCCCTGTCGAGTCTTTCTGTTAAACCTTGCTGAATAATAGGGTTTTAGGGGCTTTAAATAGGGCTTATTTCCTCTTGATAAGAGGAGTAATATATTGCCACGCAACAATAGTCAGGGCTAAATAATGTCAGTTAGCAATCCAGAGTTTTCTGAATCATCCTTATTAAGACCGGTAGAGATTTCTCGAGAAGACTACCCGCATAAAAAAGGTGCTTCAGTCACGCTTATGCTCGCTGCAATCGGCGTGGTATTCGGTGACATCGGTACCAGCCCTTTGTATGCTCTTAAAGAATGTTTTAGTCCTGATCATGGCATCCCTTTTTCACCAACGGCTGTCTATGGAGTGATCTCCATGGTGTTCTGGGCATTTGCGATTGTGGTGTCCTTGAAGTATGTGTTGTTTGTGATGCGTGCCAATAACCATGGTGAGGGTGGCATCTTGGCGCTCATGGCCTTGGCTTTACGTACTGCGCCGGTTAACTCAAAGCGCTCTCTCTTAATCATCATGGCTGGGGTCTTTGGCGCCTGTATGTTTTACGGAGACGCCATCATTACTCCCGCCATTTCCGTTCTTTCTGCGGTAGAGGGTATGGAAGTCATTTCCAGTGATTTCACGCGCTATGTCATTCCAGTAACGATTGTGATTTTGGTAATTCTTTTCTTCATTCAAAAAACTGGTACGGCAGTAGTGGGCAATCTTTTTGGTCCGGTAATGTTGGTTTGGTTCGTGGTAATTGGGTTGATGGGCTTAAACCAGGTAATTCAAAACCCCCAAATTTTTGCTGCCATTAATCCAATGTACGCCTTCAAATTTTTGCAAGAGCATGCACTGCAAGGATTTATTGTTTTAGGCGCGGTATTTTTGGTTTTAACGGGCGCTGAAGCGCTTTACGCGGATATGGGGCATTTTGGTGTTAAGCCTATTCGAATGGGCTGGTTCTTTATTGTGATGCCTTGCCTTATTCTGAATTACTTCGGGCAAGGCGCAATGTTTTTAAATAACCCTGAAACCATTACCAATCCGTTCTTCATGATGGTTCCTGAAGCATTTGTATTTCCTTTGGTGATTTTGGCTACAGTAGCAACGGTGATTGCCTCCCAAGCGGTGATTTCAGGTGCATTTTCCATGACCAGTCAGGCGATTCTTTTGGGCTTTGTGCCTCGCATGAAAGTGCGTCACACCTCTGATCGTGAAATTGGTCAAATTTATATGCCATTAGTCAACTGGACGCTTTTGGTATTAGTGATCGCAGTTGTCTTGGCATTTAAAAAATCTGAGAATTTAGCGGCTGCCTATGGAATCGCAGTGACCACCACAATGATCGTTACAACGTTCTTAGCGGCTATCGTGATGCGCGTCGTTTGGCGTTGGAATGCATTATTAGTAACCTTGGTGATTGGTTCATTTTTAGTGGTGGATTTTGCATTCTTAGCTGCGAACCTATTAAAGATTATGGAAGGTGGCTGGTTCCCATTGCTCTTAGGAGCTGCATGCTTCCTGCTGTTAATGACTTGGTATCAAGGGCGCCAGTTGTTGCGTCAGAACGCAGTCAACAACGGAATTCATTTAAAAGAGTTTATTGATTCCTTAATGAAGCATCCTCCGCATCGGGTTGAGGGGACGGCAGTCTTTTTAACTGCTCATGTAGATTACCTGCCAGTATCTTTCCTTCATAATCTAAAACATAACCATGTACTACATGAAAGAGTCTTTTTCTTAAAGGTCAGTATTTGGGATGTGCCATATGTAAAAGATGAGGAACGGATTACTTTGCGCGAACTTGGACATAATATTTATGTTGTCCGTGCGGTATATGGATTCAACGAAACGCCAGATATGGGTAATATTATTGAGTTGATTGAAAAATCCTCTGGTTTGAAGTTTGACTTGATGAATACTTCATTCTTCTTATCGCGTGACACGATTGTTTCTACTGAAATTCCTGGAATGGCGATGTGGCGCGAGCGCTTGTTTAGCTGGATGTATCAAAATGCAGGACGCCAGTCGGATTTCTTTAAGATCCCCGCAAACCGTTTGGTTGAGTTGGGCGCGAAGGTAGAGATTTGAGGATTGTTGTAAGTCATCGAGCAAAAGCATTTTTAGGAATGCTTTTGCTATGCTGCTCTTTTAGTAGAGTGGTTTTAGCTACGCCTGCGGAAGAGGCCCAACTAGAGCAGTTAGATAAGATTGAGCAAGAGCTTGAGTTGCAACGTGAGTGGGCGAAGTATCGTTGGGGGAAAGCTTCTTCTGAGTGCTACCAAAACTATTGGGTAAGTCGTTGCTTGGGTAACTCTCGTGCTGAATATCGCAAAGAGATTGATCCGATTCGCGAGCAAGAAGTTGAGTTGCATGAAGTACAACGTAAGTTGCGTGAAAGCATCAAAAATCAAAATGATGCAAAACGTGCGGCCGAAAGAGCTTCGCCTGAAAAGGCTGCTGAGCGTACCGCCAATCAACGTGATTACGAAGAAAAGCAAAAAGAAGCTGCAGCTCGTGCGGCAGATTTAGAGAAGCGTCGTCAAGATGCGCCTAAACGCTCCCAAGAAAATAAAGCGGGCACTCAGCTCGACTAATTTTTTAATTTCGATTCACCTTCATAAACTCAACTTTGATTAGGTAAGACTTTGGCTAAGATTAAAACTATTTATATCTGCCAGTCATGTGGCGGTACTTCCGCAAAATGGCAGGGCCAATGTCCATCATGTCAGGCCTGGAATACGTTGGAAGAGGGATTGCCAGAGGTTAGCTCTAACTCTCGTTTTCAAGGGTTAGCTCAGGCCTTACCCCGTCAAAAATTATCCGCTATCAGTGCCGAAGACCTGCCTCGTTTTAGTACAGGCGTTGAAGAGTTTGATCGGGTATTGGGCGGGGGCTTGGTACCTGGTGGGGTAGTGCTCTTAGGCGGTGATCCTGGTATTGGTAAATCAACTTTGCTTTTGCAAGCCTTGGCCGAAATGAGCTCTGCAGGCATGAACGTGCTGTATAGCAGTGGTGAAGAATCAGCTGCCCAAATCGCGCTTCGCGCCAAACGCATTGCTTTAGACGCTCCTCAGCTAGAGGTATTAGCAGAGATTCAGTTAGAAAAATTGTTATCCATTATGGATACCGTCAGGCCGCAAGTATTGGTTGTAGACTCCATTCAGACTTTGTATTCCGAAGTACTTAGTTCTGCACCTGGGTCTGTTGCCCAAGTGCGTGAATGTGCGGCTCAATTAACTAGGGCAGCAAAATCCAGTGGCATTTGCGTCTTAATGGTGGGTCATGTGACTAAGGATGGCCATTTGGCTGGGCCTCGAGTGCTTGAGCATATTGTGGATACCGTTTTGTATTTTGAAGGCGATACCCATTCATCATTTCGCCTAGTTCGCTCGATTAAAAACCGCTTTGGCGCAGTCAATGAGTTGGGCGTCTTTGCGATGACCGAAAAAGGGTTGCGAGGCGTTGCTAACCCTTCCGCTATTTTCTTGTCACAGCATGCCGAGATGGTGCCTGGTGCTTGTGTTCTGGTAACACAAGAGGGTAGTCGTCCACTTCTGGTGGAGATTCAGGCTTTAGTCGATACCGCTCATATCCCTAATCCACGCAGATTGGCAGTTGGCTTAGAGCAGCACCGCCTAGCAATGTTATTGGCGGTATTGCATCGTCATGCTGGGGTAGCTTGCTTTGATCAGGATGTTTTCTTAAATGCGGTTGGTGGCGTGAAGATTAGCGAGCCAGCGGCAGATTTGGCAGTACTGCTTGCGATACAGTCCTCGATTCGTAATCGCGCACTACCAAAGGAATTGATAGTATTTGGTGAGGTTGGTTTAGCTGGAGAAATTCGGCCATGCCCACGTGGTCAAGAGCGCCTCAAAGAGGCTGCTAAATTGGGCTTCACTATTGCGATCATTCCAAAAGCCAATATGCCTAAAACCAAAATACCAGGCTTAAGAGTTATTCCAGTTGAGAGAATAGACGAGGCAATTTCTGCTGCCGCAGAACTCAGTTAATTCTTAACTACTTGTTAGCGCAAGTCTTCTGCTTGAATCAGCAGAACCTGTTCATCACCAGCAGAAACTTGCATCCAGATTGCAGGTATTTGTGGGAAAGCTTTTCTGAAGTTTTCATACTCATTACCAATCTCAATCAGAATAGCGCCTCGTTCATTCAGGTAATCTGGCGCGCCTGCAATGATGCGTCTAATCAAATCCATTCCATCATCACCGCCAGCCAAAGCTAAGGCTGGTTCAGCGTGATATTCCTCTGGCAGGATACTCATTGAACCTGAATTTACGTAAGGGGGGTTGCAGATAATTAAATCAAAGCGATTGTCATCACTAGGCTCTGGCAGTGCGTGCCACAAGTCGCCTTCAAGCAATTCAACTTGTGAGCTCAGACTATGGCGATCTAAGTTGCGTGAAGCAACCGATAAGGCAGGCAGACTGATATCGCAGGCGCTTATATGGATATCTGGACACGCAAGCGCTAGAAGGATCGCCAAGGAGCCATTACCAGTGCAAAGATCTAGTGCTTTACCGTCAGCTGGGAGCCAAGGCTCAAGCGAACCATCCACAATTAATTCGGCAATCCAAGAGCGGGGAACGATACTTTGTTCACTGCAGAAAAAAGGTACTCCCATCAACCAGGCTTCACCTAGGATGTAAGCTAGTGGCTTGCGGGTAGTGATTCTGGTTTGAGCAACTTCAATAGCTTGAGATCGCTGAGCATCAGATATTTGTGAATCTAATTTTTCCAATGTCTCTGCAGGACTGAGGTCTAATTGTTTGCTGACAATCCATAGGGCCTCGCTTTGGGCATCAATAGCGCCATGACCGTAGTGTAGGTTTGCTCTTTCCAGGCGTTGCGCAACTTGCTCAATGCAGCGATCTACAGTTTGTTCTTGCTGATGCTCAGAATCCATGATGAATGTATTTAAATAAATGAATCAAGCAACTAATTGCTCAAGGGTCTTACGATAAATATTCTTCAGTGGCACAACGTCATCTACGATGACGCATTCATTTATTTTGTGACTGGTGGCATTTAACGGGCCAAATTCAACAACTTCTTCACAGATCTTGGCAATGAAGCGTCCATCACTAGTTCCGCCGGTAGTAGATAGTTCGGTATCGATCTGCATCTCTTCTTTGATGGAGTTGCGTAAAGCTGTCGCTAAGGCGCCATCGCCAGTAATGAATGGGCTTCCACCTAATGTCCATTTGACTTCAAAATCCAGGCCCGCATCTTTTAAGATATTCTCCAAGCGCTCACGCAACTGCTCTGGCTTGCTTTCAGTAGAAAAGCGAAAATTGAAATCAATAGCGAGCTCACCGGGAATGATGTTATTTGCGCCAGTACCCGCATGAATATTGGAAATCTGAAAACTTGTAGGCTGAAAATATTGGTTACCCTGGTCCCATTCAGTCTCTACTAAAGCTTGAATGGCTGGAGCTGAAAGGTGAATAGGATTCTTGCCTAAATGTGGATAAGCTATGTGAGCCTGAATGCCTTTGATCTGCAGTTTTCCAGATAAAGAGCCGCGACGACCATTCTTGATCATGTCACCCAGATTATCGACAGAAGTTGGTTCGCCAATCACGCAATAGTCTATGTGTTGACCATGTTTTTGTAGGCGCTCACACATAATCACGGTGCCATCATGTGCGGGACCTTCTTCGTCGCTGGTAATCAGAAAAGCGATTGAGCCAGCATGATTAGGGTGATTAATGACAAACTCTTCAGTTGCCACAACAAATGCAGCTATGGAGGTTTTCATATCTGCAGCGCCACGGCCATAGAGAAGGCCATCACGAATGGTGGGGGTAAATGGATCGCTCTCCCACTTTTCAAGCGGCCCAGTCGGAACGACATCCGTGTGACCAGCAAACATGAAGACCTTACCCTGATCACCAGCCGAACCTTTTTTAATTGCCCAAAGATTGGTGACTTGGAAATTCTCGGGGCCACTCACTACGCTTTCGGTATGAAAGTCCATTGCTTGCAATCGTTGGGCAATGAGATCCTGACAGCCCCCGTCCGCTGGGGTGACCGAGCGGCAGGCAATAAGGGCTTCAGTAAGTTCGAGAGTGGCGCTCATAAGGGGGCTTAGTCGCGCAGGAGTTCGTTAATGGCAGTTTTAGCTCTGGTTTGAGCATCTACCTTTTTCACGATGATTGCTGCGTACAGGCTGTATTTGCCGCAAGCAGATGGCAATGAGCCGGGAACGACTACCGATCCTGCTGGAACGCGACCGTAATGTACTTCACCAGTTTCGCGATCGTAAATTTTGGTGCTTTGACCAATATAAACGCCCATGGAAAGAACGGCATTTTCTTCAATAATCACGCCTTCGACCACTTCGGAGCGAGCACCAATAAAGCAGTTATCTTCAATAATGACTGGCCCAGCCTGAATAGGCTCCAAAACCCCGCCAATCCCTACGCCACCCGAAAGGTGGACGTTTTTACCGATTTGAGCGCATGAACCTACAGTTGCCCAGGTATCAACCATGGTGCCTTCACCAACATAAGCGCCAATATTGACGTAAGAAGGCATTAAAACAGCATTTTTACCAATAAATGAGCCGCGGCGAGCCACCGCAGGGGGAACTACGCGAAATCCGCCCTTAGCGAAGTCTTCGGCGGTGTAATTTTCGAATTTGCTCGGAACCTTGTCGTAAAACTGGGTATATCCACCAGCACTCATGGGTTTGTTATCTTCAAGGCGAAAAGAGAGCAGTACAGCCTTCTTAACCCATTGATTTACTTCCCATTGGCCTACGCTGCGGCGTTCAGCTACACGAATGGTGCCCGAATTCAAGCCTTCCAAGACTGCGCTTACGGCACTGCGAATTTCTGCTGGAGCAGCCTCAGGAGAGAGGTTTGCACGGTTTTCCCAGGCTTGTTCAATGATGCTTTGTGGTGATTGGCTCATGCTTTTTAGTTAACTATCAGATTGTTAAGGGATTTTGGCCCTGAATGTAGATTTATCATTATATCGATGGGGCAAAAACCCGTGCGGGAAGCCTTAAGCTTGCTATCATCTTCCCACTTAAGTTTTAAATTTTCACCCCTTTTTCTGAACCTTTTTCCCTGCAAAGTACGCCGTGCAACTGAAATCCATCAAACTTTCCGGCTTTAAGTCTTTCGTAGACCCAACCCATTTTGAAATGCCCGGCCAATTAATTGGCGTTGTGGGTCCTAACGGGTGCGGAAAGTCGAACATTATTGATGCCGTGCGTTGGGTTTTGGGTGAATCCCGCGCAAGTGAATTGCGTGGCGAATCCATGCAAGACGTTATTTTCAATGGTTCTGGTTTACGTAAGCCATCGGGTCGCGCCAGCGTAGAGCTCATTTTTGACAATACGGACGGTCGCGCTCAGGGGCAGTGGAGTGTATTTACTGAGTTATCCGTAAAGCGTGTCTTAACCCGCGATGGAAATTCAAGTTACTACGTAAATAACCAAGTGGTACGTCGTAAAGATATTCAAGATATTTTCTTGGGCACCGGTATGGGTCCAAGAGGTTACGCGATTATTGGGCAAGGTACGATTAACCGTATTTTGGAAGCGAAGCCAGAAGAATTACGTATCTTTTTGGAAGAGGCTGCTGGCGTATCTAAATACAAAGAGCGTCGCAAGGAAACCGCATCGCGTCTCGAGGACACAAAAGAGAATTTAGTGCGCGTTGAAGATATTTTGCGCGAACTTGATCAACAGCTCAATCGCCTAGAAAAACAAGCCACAGTCGCAGAACGTCATGCTGAACTTTCAGCAAATATGAAATCGCAACAACAATTGCTCTGGTTTGTACGTCAGACCGAGGCTGGTAAAGAGCAAGAGCGTCACGCCAATGGCATTCGAGATACTCAGGTTAGTTTAGAAGAGCAAACGGCTAAGTTGCGCCACTCAGAAGCCGAGCTAGAAAGTATGCGTACTCATCAGTACGCCATGCAGGATAAGGTTTCACAAGCTCAAGGGGATTTGTATCAAACGAATTCTGATGTAAGTCAAGTTGAGTCGCAAATTCATTATGTGCAAGAAGCGCGTCAACGATTGCAACAACAAACCCAAGATTTACAAGCTCAGCTACAACGCTGGACTGTTCAGGAAACAGACGCTGCCCAGGCGCAACGGACTGCAGAGCATGAGCTAAGCCTTGCCTCGGAAAAAGAACAATCTTTATTAGAGGGCTTAAGTGGTTTGCAAGAGCAAATGCCCGTTCATGAGGAAGCCTATCAACTCAATTCTCGAGAATTAAATAATGCGCGAGATAGCTTGGCAACGATTGAGCAGCGTTTGGCAAGTTTGAGTGAGCGAACTAAATCTATTCTTACTCAACTAGAGGAATTAAAAGGGCGCGAAGCACGTTTGATTGGCGAGCTAGACGGCATGCGCAGACCCGATGCTGAGGCTTTACAAACAGCAATCGATCGTCATGCTATGGCTCAGCGCAAGGTTGAAGAAGCAAGACATCGCGCTTCTGAAACTCAGCAACGCGTTCCCGCAGCTGATGAAGCCCGTAATACAGCGCAACAACAGATTCAGGTGGCCAATCAAGATTTAGCGCAAACCGAAGCCAAGTTAACCGCTTTAACTGCTTTGCAGGCTAGTGTTCAGGCACAAGGCAAAATTGGTCCATGGCTTGAGAGTAAGGGCCTTAAAGAGAGTAAGCGCCTTTGGCAAGAGCTCAAGGTTGAAAGTGGTTGGGAAACCGCTTTAGAGTCTGTCTTGCGCGAACGCTTGGCCGCAGTTACCGCAAAAAGTATTCAAGAAACTTTAGTGCTAGCCAACGATGCGCCACCAAGTCGTCTGGCCATTTTATTGCCCGAAGAAATTATCCCTGCGCATACTTCAGCTCCAGCGGATTTTGTTTCATTGTTGACGCGCGTTCAGAGTGCTGGCGGCCCAAGAATTTCTTCAGTTTTACAAGAGTGGCTCGATAATATTTACATTGCCGATAGTCTTGAAGATGCTTTGCACCGTCGTGACAAGTTACCAGCTGGTGGAGCATTAGTGACCCAGCAAGGCCACTTAATTAGTCGCGTTGGTGTTCAGCTTTATGCAGCCGATTCTGAGCAAGCTGGCATGTTGGCGCGCGCTCAGGAAATGGAAGCGCTTGAGAAGCAATTGCGCGCACAACAACTCATTCAAAGCGAATTAAAAAGCGAGCTTGATCAGTGTGTCGCAAATTATCAAGGCGCTCATCAGGCAGCTGAGCAAGCTCGAATTGCTGCCGAGCAGGCGGTGCAGGAGACTCATGGCTTTGATGTGGAAAGAATGCAGTTAACTCAAGCTGAAGAGAAGTACAGCCAACGTGCTACTCAAATTCAGGGTGAATTAAGTGAAATGCGCGAGCAAATGGAGCAACTGGGAATGACACAAGACCAGTCATCCATGGAGCTTGCGCAATCTGAAGAGGCTAAGCAAGGCTATCAAGAAAGCCTTGCTGTTGCACAAGAGAAATTGGAGTTAGCCACTCAAGAGCGCGACCGTTTGCGTGAGTCGTTGCGTGTAGCTGAAATGGCTGCGCAAGAAGCGGCGTTTTCTACACGTTCGTTGCAACAACGCATTGCCGACTTGCAACGTGATCAGAGTACCGCCCGTGCTCAGATTATGGAGATCCAGGATAAATATGCATTCGCTGAACGGGAGTTAGAAACTCTTAGCGATGCAGAAGCGCAAGAAAAATTACAGGGCTTATTAGCAACTCGTAGTGAGCGTGAATCGATTTTAGCTAATGCTCGTACCGAGCAAGATGCTTTATTACATCAATTGCGTGAAGCTGATGAGGTTCGCATGCAAATCGAACGTACCTTGCAACCAATGCGTGACAAAGTAGTTGATTTGCAATTGCGTGAACAAGCTGCTCGCCTGAACTTTGAGCAATTTGCTACTTTATTGGCTGATGCTGAGGCCGATCTCACTTCCTTAGAGTCAAATTTCAGTCCTGATCTAAAGGTTGGCGCATTGCAAAATGAGGTGACCCGTTTAACTGCTGAGATTCAGTCTTTAGGCCCAGTTAACATGGCGGCCTTGGATGAGTTAGCAAGCTCACGTGAGCGTAAGTCTTTCTTGGATGCTCAATCTGCCGACTTAAATGAGGCCATGCAAACTCTCACGGATGCTATTGCGAAAATTGATGGGGAAACTCGTGAATTGTTGCAAGGCACCTTTGACCAGGTTAATACCCATTTTGGTAGACTCTTCCCAGAATTATTTGGCGGTGGCCATGCAGAGTTGGTAATGACGGGTGAGGAGATTTTGGACGCTGGCGTTCAAGTGATGGCTCAGCCTCCAGGCAAGAAAAACAGCACAATTTATCTCCTTTCTGGTGGTGAAAAGGCTTTAACAGCTATCGCCTTAGTATTTTCACTTTTCCTCTTAAATCCAGCACCCTTCTGTTTGCTTGATGAGGTTGATGCGCCATTGGATGATGCAAATACCTTGCGCTATGCGCAGATGGTTGCCAAAATGTCAGATAAAACACAGTTCGTATTTATCTCGCACAATAAGATCACTATGGAAATCGCACATCAGTTAATTGGTGTCACTATGCAAGAGCAGGGTGTATCTCGTATTGTTGCTGTGGATATCTCTTCTGCGGTATCAATGGTGGAGGCTGCTTAAGTGTTCTTGGAGCGGATCATGACGACTTTGGGTTTGTCTGACTTGCAGTTTTCATTGGCTGCGATTGGTTTGATCATTTTGATTTCGGTCGTTTTGCTGAATTTTAAATACGCCCGCGCTCGTCGTCGTGCCAGAGATTTGGTTCAGTATTCTCTTGATGAACGTTTTGGAGTGCGCGAACCTTCTTTTGGCGCAGGTTTTGCAGATGCTAGCAATGAGGGTCGTGCTGAACCTACCTTGGATGAGGTTGTCCAATCTATCGTTGTGCCAGAAATATTTACCATTGATCCTAGAATCGATTGTGTAATCACTCTGCGATTCGATCAGGCCATCAGTGGCGCTGAACTCTTAAATGAGATTAATGCATGGTCTGAAACCCCCGCGAAATCTACTGCGCGTTGGATGTGCGAGGGCTTAAACGCAGATGTTGATACAGCTGAAGACTGGGAGCCGCTTAGAGTGGAGGCATCCTATTCAGAGTTGCAATTGGCTATCCAGCTGGCAAGTCGTCGTGGACCGATTGGTGTTCTGGAGTTATCAGATTTTTGTTCTCGCGCACAGGCTCTGGCTGAGACTTTGGGGTCGCAGATTGATATGCCTAGTGTGAGTACTATGCTAGAAAGTGCTAAAGAGCTTGATGCTATGGCAGTAGAAAGTGATATTCAGTTAAGTATTAATGTGATTTTTGATGAAGCAAGTCCATGGACTAATTTTGAAAGTTTGATGCGTCAGCGCGGATTCAAGTTAGCTCGCAATGGTAGACAGTTTGAGTACTACAGTAATAACAAGCTTATTTTTACGAGTGCCGGTATTGACCCCAATAAACCTATTTCTCAATTAACGTTGTTATTAGAGGTTCCCTTGGTTGCTCAAGAGGAGAGAGCTTTTGAAAGAATGCTTGGAGAGGGTGTTGAGATTGCGCAGGCTGCTCATGGCCGCCTAGTTGATGATAACGGCATTAACCTTACTGAAGCTGCTGTAGTCAGCATTCGTCAGCATTTGTATGGGCTGTTCGCCAATCTTGATAAAAACGGCGTCCCATCTGGCTCTTACACAGCAAGCCGTTTATTTAGTTAAGGAACCTCTTTGTCGTCCAATAGTCCGACAAATTTAGCGGAACGGTATACGTATTTACAAGCAGAATTAGCTCGCCTCGAGCATGCTTATTACGTTCTTGATAATCCATTATTACCAGATGCTGAATATGACCGACTATATCGAGAGATGCTCGATATAGAGTCTGCTCACCCAGAATGGGTGACCTCAGACTCACTATCCCAAAGGGTTGGCGGGGCGGCGCTCAAAGAGTTTGATTCTGTACAACACATCGTACCTATGCTTTCTCTCAATAATGCCTTTGAAGATGCGGAGTTAATTGCTTTTGATCGTCGCTGTCGCGAGGCCTTGCACGCTGATGTTGTGGAGTATGCGGGTGAGCTCAAGTTTGATGGCCTTGCTATCTCATTACGTTATGAGAATGGAGTCTTAGTGCGCGCTGCTACTCGTGGTGACGGTGCTAGGGGTGAGGATGTCACTGCCAATATCAAAACGATTCGCGCCATACCCTTACGCTTAACTGGAAAAAATATCCCCGCAGCCTTAGAGGTGCGCGGAGAAGTTTTTATGTATTTGCGTGATTTTGAGAAGATGAATCAGCAGGCAGCCGCTGCCGGTGAAAAAGAGTTTGCCAATCCTCGTAATGCTGCTGCAGGAAGCTTAAGGCAGCTTGATTCAAAAGTTACTGCTAGACGCCCTTTATCATTTTTTGCTTATGGCCTTGGTGATCTTGAGCCTCAAAGTTGGCTACCATCAACTCATGAAGAGCTGCTCAATGTTTATATAAAGCTTGGGCTACCAGTTTGCCCTGAGCGAAGGGTGATGAAATCGGTGGTGGAGATATTGAATTTTTACAATGAAGTTGGTGCTAAACGAGATTCGCTTCCTTATGATATTGATGGCGTTGTTTACAAGGTTAATTCGTTTGCTGAGCAGGCGAAATTAGGTTTTGTTTCAAGGGCGCCACGTTTTGCATTGGCTCATAAGTTTCCGGCACAAGAAGCTTTAACAACGGTCTTGGGTATTGATGTTCAAGTGGGTCGGACCGGTGCAATTACTCCTGTAGCCAGATTAGCTCCAGTTGAAGTTGGAGGGGTTACTGTTACCAACGCTACTTTGCATAATGAGGATGAAATCAAGCGCAAAGATGTACGTATAGGCGATACAGTTTCTGTAAGGCGGGCTGGCGATGTGATTCCCGAGGTAGTTTCAGTAATTAAGGATAGGCGCCCTGTAAATGCGCGGGAATTTATCATGCCAGTGCGATGTCCGGTGTGTGATTCACATATCGAGCGTTTGGCGGATGAGGCAATCGCACGCTGTAGCGGTGGTCTATTTTGTGGAGCGCAACGCAAGCAAGCATTAGTTCATTTTGCCCATAGACGGGCCTTAGATATTGAAGGCTTGGGTGAAAAGATTGTTGATCAATTAGTTGACCACCATTTAGTAAGAACGCCTGCTGACCTTTACCGTTTGGGCTTTGCAGCTTTGGCCAATTTAGAGCGGATGGGCGATAAGTCTGCGGACAATTTGATTCAGGCTATAAATAAGTCGCGTAACACCACCTTAGCGAGATTTATTTTTGCTCTGGGCATTCGTCATGTAGGTGAGACTACGGCAAAAGATTTAGCCAATCATTACGGCAGTGTGCATGCGCTCATGGAGGCGAGTCTCGAAGATCTTCTGATGGTGAATGACGTAGGGCCTGTAGTAGCGAATTCCATCGTAAGTTTTATGCAGGAAGCTCACAATCGAGAAGTAATAGAGCAATTACTCGCCTCTGGATTGCAACTCACGGTTGAAGAGAAGGAGATTAGCGCTGCCGTCATTGGCAAGACCTTTGTTTTGACAGGCACCTTTCCAACGCTTACACGTGATGCCGCAAAAGACCTTCTGGAAAAAGCGGGTGCGAAAGTGGCTGGTTCAGTATCCAAAAAGACTGATTATGTAGTTGCTGGTACTGATGCTGGAAGTAAACTTACCAAGGCCGAAGAGCTTGGTATTGCGGTGATTGATGAAGCTGCGATGTTAGATCTTTTGAAGTAATAACGATCAGTCTTGGGTTAAAAGATACAACAATATTTTTTATGAGTCTTCTTGCTTCTATTGCTCCAAAGTTAAATAATCGCCAATACAAAACCCAGTGCGAAGCAATTCTTACCTCTGTAAATCCCTATTCCAGATTAAATACTTCTGGCCACATCACGGCTAGCGGCTTGGTCATTAGGGGTGATCAAACGCTTTTAATATTTCATCCCTACATTAAGCAGTGGTTACAACCCGGTGGTCATATAGATGACAAAGAGACTCCTTTAGATGCTGCTATTAGAGAGGTCTATGAGGAAACGGGATTAATCTGCTCTCTAGATCAGGCAAGCGTAGATCCTATAGATATTGATGTACATGAAATCGCCGCTAATCCAAAAAAATTAGAAGGATCTCATTTGCATATCGATTTTCTATTTAGACTCAAAGTTGACAGGGAGTGCGATGCTCCCGAGTCTATTGAAAAGGCTTGGTTTACTTTTCATCAAGTGAAAAATGCACGTATTGCACGTGCATTCCAAAATTTAGGCGCCCAAGACCTCTAGCAACTCTGTCTCTAGTTGAATCTGGAGCTTTGGATTCTTGCTCAGATTGGCTGCATCCAAGAGCAAAACGTCTTCGACCCTTTCTCCCAATGTATTGATTCGAGCGGTATGCAATGAAACGTGATGTTTTGCTAAGACTCTCGAGATAGCATATAGCAGGCCCGTTCTATCGCTAGCCGATAGGGCGAGCGAGTAGTAATGGCCGCGCTCATCTGGAATCATATGTACGCGCGGTTGAATCGGGAAAGAGCGAGATTGTCTAGAAAGGCGACCCATGCTTGGGGCAGGTAGCGGATCGGATTTATTCAGTGCCCCGAGTAATTCATACTCAACGAGCTGAATAAGATCCCGATAGCTTGTGCTTTCATCGATCAAATTGCTTCCTGATATCTGAAAGGTATCTAGCGCATATCCATGGCGAGTTGTATGAATGCGGGCATCCCAAATAGAGAAGCCATGACGTTCAAAATAAGCGCAAATTCGAGCAAATAAGTCGACCTGGTCTTTTACATAAACCGCTACTTGCAACCCCTCGCCAATTGGCGAAAGGCGCGCACGTACTATTGGCGCCTCACTATCGACTTTATTGAAAAGATGGCGAGTTAACCATGCAACATCTGCGGCATCTTGCCGAAGGAAGAAGGCGACATCGAGATTTTTCCAGAGATTCTCATAGGCAGAGTCCTCAATGCCATACAGACGCAACTTGGCTCGCGCTTCTTCATGACGTTGAGCCAACTCAGAAGAGGCATCAGGTTTAGCTCCTCCCAATACTCTGAGGGTTACACGATAAAGGTCCTCAAGCAACTTCCCTTTCCACGCATTCCATACCTTAGGGCTGGTACCACGCACATCGGCAACAGTGAGGAGATAAAGAGCAGTTAAATGGCGCTCATCACCAACCTTTTTCGCAAAGGCTTTGACGACATCGGGATCGGTAGTGTCTTGTTTTTGAGCTACTTGACTCATATTTAAGTGCTCTGCGACCAACCAGACCAGTAGCTCTGTATCTTTTTTATCGAGCCCATGCTCTTTAGCAAACTTACGCATATCCGCCTTGCCTAAGGTGGAGTGGTCTCCACCCCGACCTTTGGCTATATCGTGAAATAGTGCTGCTATTACCAATAGCCAGGGCTTTTCAAAGTGAGCGATCAGGCGGCTACAGAATGGAAATTCATGGGTATGCTCAACCACCATGAAGCGACGTATGTTCCGCAGAACCATCAGGATGTGCTGATCTACCGTATATACGTGGAATAAGTCATGCTGCATTTGCCCAACAATTTTTCTAAAGGCAGGTAGGTACCGACCCAGTACGCTAGTGCGGTTCATAAGCTGAAAGGCGCGACTCACACCAGCAGGCTGTTTGAGTAACTCCATAAATAGCGCACGATTCACTGGGTCTGCTCGCCACTTACTATCCATTTTTTGACGTGCGTTATAAAGCGCCCTAAAAATGGTGGCTGATAAACCTTTTACGCTAGCTGTTTGGGCAAACACTAAAAACGTTCTTAGAATTTGCTCTGGATACTTTTGATATAGCTGTGGATCTGAAATATCCAAGACCCCTTGGCGCTCTATAAAGAATAGGTTTCCTTCGCCCGGAATTGTGTGGGTGGTTTTGGATTCTTGTGGAAAGAGTAGTGCCTCAATATTTTGCAAAAGCACGTCATTAAGCTGAGTCACTGCCTTTGCGGACCAGTAGTAGCGGCGCATCATGGCTTCACTGGCAAGGCGTGAGGACTCTTCATTGATACCCATTGCGGCTGCTAGGGGCGCCTGCAAGTCAAAAACTAGAACATCTTGTCTACGGCCGAAGAGCTTGGTATTGCGGTGATTGATGAAGCTGCGTTGTTAGATCTTTTGAAGTAATAACGATCAGTCTTGGGTTAAAAGATACAACAATATTTTTTATGAGTCTTCTTGTTTCTATTGCTCCAAAGTTAAATAATCGCCAATACAAAACCCAGTGCGAAGCAATTCTTACTTCTGTAAATCCCTATTCCAGATTAAATACTTCTGGCCACATCACGGCTAGCGGCTTGGTCATTAGGGGTGATCAAACGCTTTTAATATTTCATCCCTACATTAAGCAGTGGTTACAACCCGGTGGTCATATAGATGACAAAGAGACTCCTTTAGATGCTGCTATTAGAGAGGTCTATGAGGAAACGGGATTAATCTGCTCTCTAGATCAGGCAAGCGTAGATCCTATAGATATTGATGTACATGAAATCGCCGCTAATCCAAAAAAATTAGAAGGATCTCATTTGCATATCGATTTTCTATTTAGACTCAAAGTTGACAGGGAGTGCGATGCTCCCGAGTCTATTGAAAAGGCTTGGTTTACTTTTCATCAAGTGAAAAATGCACGTATTGCACGTGCATTCCAAAATTTAGGCGCCCAAGACCTCTAGCAACTCTGTCTCTAGTTGAATCTGGAGCTTTGGATTCTTGCTCAGATTGGCTGCATCCAAGAGCAAAACGTCTTCGACCCTTTCTCCCAATGTATTGATTCGAGCGGTATGCAATGAAACGTGATGTTTTGCTAAGACTCTCGAGATAGCATATAGCAGGCCCGTTCTATCGCTAGCCGATAGGGCGAGCGAGTAGTAATGGCCGCGCTCATCTGGAATCATATGTACGCGCGGTTGAATCGGGAAAGAGCGAGATTGTCTAGAAAGGCGACCCATGCTTGGGGCAGGTAGCGGATCGGATTTATTCAGTGCCCCGAGTAATTCATACTCAACGAGCTGAATAAGATCCCGATAGCTTGTGCTTTCATCGATCAAATTGCTTCCTGATATCTGAAAGGTATCTAGCGCATATCCATGGCGAGTTGTATGAATGCGGGCATCCCAAATAGAGAAGCCATGACGTTCAAAATAAGCGCAAATTCGAGCAAATAAGTCGACCTGGTCTTTTACATAAACCGCTACTTGCAACCCCTCGCCAATTGGCGAAAGGCGCGCACGTACTATTGGCGCCTCACTATCGACTTTATTGAAAAGATGGCGAGTTAACCATGCAACATCTGCGGCATCTTGCCGAAGGAAGAAGGCGACATCGAGATTTTTCCAGAGATTCTCATAGGCAGAGTCCTCAATGCCATACAGACGCAACTTGGCTCGCGCTTCTTCATGACGTTGAGCCAACTCAGAAGAGGCATCAGGTTTAGCTCCTCCCAATACTCTGAGGGTTACACGATAAAGGTCCTCAAGCAACTTCCCTTTCCACGCATTCCATACCTTAGGGCTGGTACCACGCACATCGGCAACAGTGAGGAGATAAAGAGCAGTTAAATGGCGCTCATCACCAACCTTTTTCGCAAAGGCTTTGACGACATCGGGATCGGTAGTGTCTTGTTTTTGAGCTACTTGACTCATATTTAAGTGCTCTGCGACCAACCAGACCAGTAGCTCTGTATCTTTTTTATCGAGCCCATGCTCTTTAGCAAACTTACGCATATCCGCCTTGCCTAAGGTGGAGTGGTCTCCACCCCGACCTTTGGCTATATCGTGAAATAGTGCTGCTATTACCAATAGCCAGGGCTTTTCAAAGTGAGCGATCAGGCGGCTACAGAATGGAAATTCATGGGTATGCTCAACCACCATGAAGCGACGTATGTTCCGCAGAACCATCAGGATGTGCTGATCTACCGTATATACGTGGAATAAGTCATGCTGCATTTGCCCAACAATTTTTCTAAAGGCAGGTAGGTACCGACCCAGTACGCTAGTGCGGTTCATAAGCTGAAAGGCGCGACTCACACCAGCAGGCTGTTTGAGTAACTCCATAAATAGCGCACGATTCACTGGGTCTGCTCGCCACTTACTATCCATTTTTTGACGTGCGTTATAAAGCGCCCTAAAAATGGTGGCTGATAAACCTTTTACGCTAGCTGTTTGGGCAAACACTAAAAACGTTCTTAGAATTTGCTCTGGATACTTTTGATATAGCTGTGGATCTGAAATATCCAAGACCCCTTGGCGCTCTATAAAGAATAGGTTTCCTTCGCCCGGAATTGTGTGGGTGGTTTTGGATTCTTGTGGAAAGAGTAGTGCCTCAATATTTTGCAAAAGCACGTCATTAAGCTGAGTCACTGCCTTTGCGGACCAGTAGTAGCGGCGCATCATGGCTTCACTGGCAAGGCGTGAGGACTCTTCATTGATACCCATTGCGGCCGCTAGGGGTGCCTGCAAGTCAAAAACTAGAACATCTTGTCTACGGCCTGCAAGTAAATGTAAGTTTGCTCGTAAAGTTTCTAAGAAACGTTGATTGCGAGTGAGTTCCGTCAACTCACGTTGCGTCACTAATCCCGCTTCATTTAAATCTTTAAAGGTTTTACCAAGCAGAGCCGCTTTGCTAACCCATGAAATCACTTGAAGATCGCGTAGTCCACCAGGACTTTCTTTGCAATTGGGTTCAAGTGAGTAAGGCGTATTTTGGTATTTGTAATGACGTTGTATTTGTTCTGCAAGCTTAGCTTGAAAGAATGTTTTCGGATCTAAAGCATTTTCAAATGCATTAGCAAATTCTTTATAGAGTGGTTTTTTCCCAAATACTAGGCGTGCTTCTAAAAGCGAGGTGCGAACAGTAATATCTTGCTCTGCTTCCGAGATGCATTCCCTAACTGTTCGAACTGAAGAGCCAATCTCTAAACCCGTATCCCAGCATTTGGCGACGAACTTTTCGATCTTGCTGGTAAGGACCTCTTCAAATATTTTTTTGTTATCGGGCACGAGAATGAGAATGTCGATATCGGAGTAAGGAAAGAGTTCGCCCCTCCCAAATCCACCAACAGCTACAAGCGCAGCTTCATGCCCTAGGTCGCATGATTCCCATAAACTTATTAAAAAAGCATCGCTGAGTTTGCAGAGTTGTTTGGTGAGCTTTCCAACGGCTTGGTTTTTACGAAACTCTGCATAAGCAAGTTCTCGTGCAGCGCGTAAACTGACCACATCGGTGATTTGAGATTTCACCGCTGAAGTGGAGCGCATCCTCTTAAGCGCTAACGAGATTGGGTCTAAATGACAGGCCTTTAACGCAATCAGGCGGTAAGTTACTTCCTTCTGACCAAGTTAAAACTTCAACACCGGTAGGTGTTACTAACAAGGTATGTTCCCACTGTGCTGAAAGGCTGCGATCTTTTGTTTTTACTGTCCACTGATCTGGCATCGTACGTATTTCACGGCGACCTGCATTGATCATCGGCTCAATGGTGAAAGTCATACCGGCTTGTAGTTTTTCACCGGTACCAGGGCGACCATAGTGGAGAATTTGTGGATCTTGGTGGAATACTTTTCCAATGCCGTGTCCGCAATATTCGCGAACAATTGAGTAGCCCGCATTTTCAGCGTGGGTTTGTATAACGTGACCAATATCACCCAATGTAGCGCCCGGTTTTACTTGTGCAATACCAAGCCATAAACACTCAAATGTGATCTGGGTAAGGCGTTTCGCCATCACCGAAACATCGCCCACCATAAACATACGGCTGGTGTCACCGTAATAGCCATCAGGAGTAATGACGGTAATGTCTAAATTGACTACATCGCCCATTTTGAGGATTTTTTCGCCAGGGATGCCGTGACAAATCACATCATTGACCGAGGTGCAGATGGAGGCTGGGAAAGGTGGGTACCCTGGAGGTTGATAGTTCAACGGGGCTGGAATGGTTTTTTGAATATCACGCATGTACTCATGACAGATTCGGTCTAACTCCCCTGTGCTTACCCCTGCCTTAACGTGGGGGGTTACATGATCAAGAACTTCGCTGGCTAAGCGGCCTGCTTCGCGCATCCCTTGGATGTCTTTTTCTGCTGTAAATAAGCTATTCATGCCTTGATTATCAACGACTTGGGGATTATTCGTTTTAAAATATTGCTTAAATTTTAGGCAATATTTCCTCCATTTAGGCCAATTGGGGTGAGTTCATAAGGTTCTAGGCGCTAGTGACCGCTTC
>Ga0364894_10236_pt1 | contig 27331 bp, 19 predicted proteins | sample ExccelJu500001D4_FD_206942 | JGI IMG/M metagenome (GOLD analysis project Ga0364894, IMG submission 206942) | Enriched cells from Trout Bog Lake Hypolimnion, Wisconsin, USA - BchlTB.July16.5000.01.D4 | ecosystem: Environmental > Aquatic > Freshwater > Lake > Hypolimnion/Profundal zone | place: USA...
TTTGGCCCCGGCAACCAATATGTGACGTGTGCCAAACAATTGGTTCAGTTGGACGGTCTGGCTATAGACATGCCCGCGGGCCCCAGCGAGGTATGCGTGTTAGCGGATGACACTGCCAATGCTGCATTTGTGGCCGCCGACCTACTCTCACAAGCAGAACATGGCACTGATAGCCAGGTTGTATTGGTAACAATAAGTGAAAAGCTGGCCGGAGAAGTTGAAAGCGAAATAGCCACACAGCTTGCCCTGCTGCCCCGTAAAGAAATAGCTGCCGGTGCTTTACAAAACAGTACGGTGATTGTTTTACAAACCATGGATGAAGCCATTGAGCTGGTGAACGAATATGCGGCAGAACACCTAATAATCGCCTGTGCGGATAACGAGGCTTTGGCAGAAAGCATTATTAATGCTGGTTCCGTGTTCCTAGGAAACTACTCACCGGAGAGCGCAGGCGACTATGCCAGTGGTACCAACCATACCCTGCCAACCAATGGTTTTGCCAAAACATACAGCGGTGTAAGTGTTGACAGCTTTGTTAAAAAAATCACTTACCAAAAAATTAGCCGGGAAGGATTGCTGAATCTCGGGAAAACAGTGGAACTTTTGGCCGAATTTGAAGGGTTGGATGCGCATAAAAATGCGGTGAGCATCAGGTTGAAGTCGTGAAACGTGAAACGAGAAACGTGAATCGTGAATAGGCTAATTGGTAGTGTTGAACTCCGTTGGGGTTCGGGGAAAAATTGCGAATAAATAAATCGCATTGCCCAATAAAGAACAAGGCGTACAAGGGAGTGACACAACAAAAGCTAAAAAGAATTACAAAAGCTGATAACAAAATAGCGATGTTTAATCTGGATAAACTTACAAGGGAAAATATAAAAAAACTGGTGCCTTACTCATCGGCAAGGGACGAGTTTAGCGGGGAGGCCAAAGTGTTTTTGGATGCAAATGAAAACAGTCTTGGTTCGCCATTGCCAAAATGGTATAACCGCTACCCCGACCCTCACCAGCAACAGTTGAAGGCAGTAATAAGCACCATAAAAGGCATAGCACCGGAACATATTTTTCTCGGCAACGGCAGCGATGAATGCATTGACCTGCTGTTCAGGTGTTTTTGCGAACCGGGTAAAGACAATGTGGTTATTTGCCCGCCCACATACGGGATGTATGAGGTAAGTGCTAACATCAACGACGTGGAAGTACGCAGGGCACCGCTGCTCGAAACTTTCCAGCTTGATTTGGTACACTTGGAAAACTTAGTGGATGAGCACACCAAAATAATTTGGTTATGCTCCCCCAACAACCCCACCGGCAATTCGCTAAACCGGCAGGATGTTGAAGCCGTGCTGAACAATTTTAGCGGCATAGTGGTTATAGACGAGGCCTATATAAACTTCTCCCGCCAAAAAAGCTTTGTGCAGGAACTGCCCGAATATGCCAACCTGGTAGTAATGCAAACTTTTAGCAAGGCATGGGGTTTGGCGGGCTTAAGGCTGGGCATGGCATTTGCGTCAACCGCTATTATAGATACCATTAACAAGGTAAAGCCGCCGTATAATATAAGCCAAGCCACGCAGGAAATAGCCTTGCAGGCGCTGGAAAACACTGGGCAGGTAAATGATATGATACGCGAGTTGGTGGATATGCGGGATGCACTGGCGGAGGTACTGGCACAGGCACCCGGTGTGGAGAAAGTATACCCTTCGGATGCCAATTTTATTTTGATAAAAATAGATAAGGCACGAAAAGTGTACGACTTTTTGCTGACAAAAGCCATCGTGGTGCGCGATAGGAGCAAGGTGAAACTATGCGAAGACTGCCTGCGGATAACTGTTGGAACAGAAAAGGAAAACACTGATTTAGTGGAGGCGTTGCAGGAGTGGGTGGAGATGCAACAGCCGCAACAAGTAGAGGTAGTTGAATAGCTATTTGCAAACAACAATTAATTCATATGAAAAAGACTTTCTTAAACTGTTTTTTATTGGCTGCCATGCTAATCGGTACAACCAATGTGTTTGCCAAAGGAAATGACAGCCTGCATATAGCGGCTGCAACTGTAAAGCCAGATGCAGGTAACGCCGGGCTTACGCTACCGAAGGGTTTTGGTGCCTTGGTGGTAGCGGAAAACTTAAACGAACCCCGCCATATTGCAGTAACCAAAGAAGGGGATATTTATGTAAAACTTGCCAGTTTGCAGGGTGGTAAAGGTATTTTGTGGCTGCATGATGCCAATGGCGATGGCAAGACTGACGAGCAAAAAGGCTTCGGCAATTTTAAAGGCACTGGCATGTATGTAAAAAACGGCTACTTATATGCCTCATCTGATGAAGAAGTTTTCCGGTATAAATTGGATGCGGGCGACAAGATAATCAACGGCGACGCTCCGGAAAAAATTGTTACTGGTCTGCTAAGCCGGCATGAGCATGAGGCAAAAGCCATTACGCTTGATAATGCCGGCAATATATATGTAAATATAGGCGCTTACAGCAATGCCTGCCAGGTTAAGGACAGAACAAAAGGCAGCCCGGGGATGAAACCCTGCCCCATATTGGATTCTGCGGGTGGCATTTGGCAGTTTAAAGCCGATAAGCCCAACCAAAACTATGGCAGCGGCGTACGCTATGCAACCGGCCTGCGCAATGTGGTGGGCATAAACTGGAACACAGAGGCGAACAGCCTGTTTGTAATGCAACACGGCAGAGACCAGTTGCACGATTTATTCCCTGATATGTACACCTCCAAACAAAGCGCAGAATTACCTGCCGAGTGTATGTATCAAGTGCAAAAAGGCACCAACTGCGGATGGCCGTACATTTATTACGACGAATTCCAGCATAAAAAAATATTGGCCCCTGAGTTTGGCGGCGACGGCAAAAAAACAGCCGGAGAAGACGCGGTTGACCCTGTGGTGGCTTTTCCTGGCCATTTGGCGCCAAACGGCTTGTTGTTTTACACCGGCAGCCAGTTTCCGGAGAAATATAAAAACGGCGCGTTCATAGCCTTCCATGGTTCATGGAACAGGGCGCCCGAACCACAAAAAGGCTTTTTTGTGGCTTTTGTCCCGTTCAAGAACGGCAAACCAAGCGGCGAATGGGAAATTTTTGCGGACGGTTTTGCCGGTGGTACAGACCTTGGCTCCCCCGGTGATGCAAAACACCGCCCGTGCGGTTTGGCACAAGGCCCTGATGGCTCCCTGTATGTTTCTGACGACCAGGGCGGTACTATATTCCGTATTGTATATGGCAAATAATAAAAAGTGATGAAAAAAATTATTGTAAGTATTCTGGCACTTTGCTGCTTTAGTTTGTGTTTGATTGCACGGCAGTCGCAGCCTGCCGAGGTGCAGGAAAGCATTGCAAGGGGCGAAAAATTATATACCCTGTACTGCCTTAGCTGCCACCAGAAAAGCGGCAACGGCGTACCGCACATGAACCCGCCTTTGGTTAAAACCAGCTATGTAACCGGCGATATTAAAAAGCTGGTTACCTGGGTGTTAAAAGGCTCGACAGAAAATGTGGAGATTGACGGCAAAAGTTACAGCAACAACATGCCTGCCCAAAGCTATCTTAAAGATGACCAGATTGCCGACGTGCTAACGTATGTACGAAACAGCTTTGGCAATACATCTTCGGCGATTACACCTGCGGATGTAAAGGCCATAAGGGCAACGGTGAAATAATGTTTTTAGGTTAACCACAGGGCAATACAATGGTTTACATACGCGGCAATATTGCGTGTATGCTAAAAAAACACTGTATGGCTCTGTGGTTTTGTATTTTATATAAAATGTTCCTGTTACTTTTGGCGCTAGTACAAAAAAATAACCATTAAGATAATGCCATTGGAACCAATTACAATTATTTACTCAACCGATACTACAGAAAGTTATAGTGGTAAGCGCATTTTGTTTATCGACCGCGACGGAACCTTGATAAAAGAAGTACCCCCTACTTACCAGGTAGACGGTTTTGATAAAGTGGAGTTTTACCCCCACGTTTTTACCTATATGATAAGGATTGCCGCCGAATTTGATTATGAACTGGTGATGGTGAGCAACCAGGATGGCTTGGGTACCGAAAGCTTTCCTGACGATACATTTTGGCCTGTGCAGAATTTTATAGGAAAGGCATTTGAAAACGAAGGCGTGTTTTTTTCAGCCGGCTATTTTGACCGAACTTTCCCCCACGACAATGCACCTACCCGTAAGCCAAGAACGGGTATGCTTACACAATATTTGGATAACCCAAAATACGATATCGCCAATAGTTTTGTAATTGGCGACCGTATTACAGATGTGCAGCTGGCCAAAAACCTTGGTTGCAAAGGTATATGGCTAAACAACGACCCAAGCCTTGGCGCAGGCGAAATAAAAGACACAGTGGCTGCACTGCAACAAACCATTGCCTTAGAAACAACAAGCTGGAAAAATATTTACGAGTTTTTAAAGCTTGGGTTGCGTACCGTAACCCACGAGCGCAACACCAACGAAACGAAGATACACATTGATCTGAACCTTGACGGCAGCGGCAAGGCAAACATACACACAGGGCTTGGTTTTTTTGACCATATGCTTGACCAAATTGCACGCCATGGTAAAATGGATTTAACCATACAAACCAAAGGCGACCTACATATTGACGAACACCACACCATAGAAGATACGGGCATTGCGTTGGGCGAAGCATTTGCCAAAGGCCTTGCCGACAAGCGCGGCATGGAGCGTTACGGCTTTGCCTTACCCATGGATGAAGCGGAAGCAAAGGTGCTGATTGACTTTGGCGGCCGTAGCTGGATAGTTTGGAATACAGAATTTAAACGAGAGAAAGTGGGAGAGATGCCAACTGAGATGTTCTTCCATTTTTTTAAATCGTTTAGCGATGCGGCCAAATGCAACCTTAACATTGAATGCCGTGGCGATAACGAACACCATAAAATAGAGGCTATTTTTAAAGCATTTGCCAAAGCCATTAAAATGGCCGTAAAGCGCGACCCGCTTAGCAATTACCTGCCAAGTACAAAGGGGGTACTATAGGTCATTTGGTCATTGAGTCATTAGGTCATAAGTCAGTAAGTCATTGGGTCATTGGGTAATAAGTAAGTGGATTATAATATAAACCACTTCATTTATAAAAGAATGCAGTATTGCATAAAAACCAAATAGAGGAACAGAGATGGGATTTTTGAAGAACATATTTGGCAAGAAGGTTGAAACGATAAAAACGTACCGCGATTTTTGGAATTGGTTCCAGAAAAATGAGAGGGCTTTTTTTAACGTTGTAAAAACAAAAGGCAATGTTGAAAAGGATTTTTTTGATAAAGTATCCCCAAAACTGGCTGAATTGAAGGATGGTTTTTTTATGGTTACCGGTATGTTTGACAAAGATACCGTGGAGCTTGTTTTAACTGCCGACGGTACCATCGCGAATTTTGTTTTTATTGAAGAAATTGTAGCTGCCGCCCCGGCGATTAAAGGATGGAAATTTACAGCCCTTAAGACTGCCCTTGACATAAAGGATATACGAATTGACATGGCAGGCTTTAGTTTTAATAAGGATAATATCCATTTTTGCTATGAGGAACAGCCCGGCCTGCCAGATGAAATTGACATAACCATTGTGTACGACGATTTTGTTGAGGAACATAAAACAGCCATAACAAACGGCGTATTTATTTTTCTGGATAATTTTATAGGGGAGTTGAATTTTGCCGCTACCATTGATAACATAACTGTTACCGGCAAGGCAAATGCGCCGGGGGAGCTAATAAAAATCGAGAAACTGAAAGATTTTTTAACCTGGCGCGAAAAGGAATTTGTAGAAAAATATGAGGGCGTAAGGCATGACACGGAGCACGACAATTACTCAATGCTTGAGGCAAAGCTGGAAAGCGGCCATGCCTTGGTGGCAATGATTAATACCGACCTGTTGGAATGGGACGGCAAGGCATCCCACCCGTGGATATTAAACATAGAGATGAAGTACGACGGTGAGAACAACAACGGCATGCCCGATGACGACACCTACAAACTGATGGGGGCGATAGAAGATGAAATGTTGTTGGCTTTGAAAGATTATGAAGGTAATTTAAATATTGGCAGGCAAACGGCCGATGGCATTCGCGAAGTGTATTTTGCCTGTAAAGATTTTAGAAAACCTTCAAAAGTGCTGCACAATATACAAACCCAATATACCGATAAAATTGAGATAACCTACGAGATATATAAAGATAAATATTGGCAGTCGTTTGAAAGATTTAGAGGGGAATAGTTTAACGGTATTTTTGCGATTGACTGTTAATCCTTAAATATAGTGTCAACATGAAAGTTCATGCTCTAAATATTGCCATTCAAATAAACAATGAGAAAAAACTGGTTAGCCTAAGTTGGTTTCGAGGCGCATCCAGATATAATAACGGTGGTACGGTTCACAAGGGGAAATATAGGCTTAGGTTAGTGTTTGGACGTATTAAGGATAAATGCAAGGGCGAAGCGTAAGCGGATATTATTGGCTTGAATTTTTTAAATGATTTTTTAACTGGTTTTTTTCCAAAAAATACAGTTTTTTAGTCTGATGCTGAACCATAAATAAAAAGGCAATTGCCATCATCTACAAATACAATAAAACGGAAGTCCCACCAAACGGGATAACCCGGAATACCTTGCTCGTCGGCATAGTAATAAATTTTGGTGTTTTGGTTAATGTAGTCGTTAATAATACTCTTGTATTTTTCTTGTTCTTCAGCCAGCTTCAATTCTTGCCTGGGGCTTAGTTGTAGGCCGGACGCCGAATCTCCTCGATATTTTAACCCTAACTTTTACAGTTTTACGTATTAGTGTGAAAAAAAATCGCTGGAACCCTTGGTAGTTCAAGGGTTTTTCATTTTCTTTGTAATACGTAAAGTACGTACTATATGAGTAAAAAGCCAGCCATGGGCCACCCCCTTTGGGCCACCATCCATAAAAAACCGGGCACCGAGCTGCGCCTGATAAATGGCCGGTATTACCTGTACGACTACAAAACGGTTTATGACGCCACTAAAAAAAAGCCAAAAAAGGTGTCCGGGGCATTGCTTGGCTCTGTCACAGAAAAAGACGGCTTTGTGCCTTCCCCCAAACGCACGGTGCAGGCCAATAAAAATTTGGCCGTCAGCCAGCCTGTTTTGGTCAAAGAGTACGGGGCCGCACAATTGGTATTGGGGCGTTTTGGGCAGTACGCCAAAAAACTGGAGGCATATTTTGAGGATGCCTGGAAAGAGATGCTTGCCATAGCGTACTGCCGCTTTGTTTACCACTGCCCCCTTAAGAACATCCCCTACCGCTTAGACGGCAGCTACCTGCCGCAGGCGCTTTCCCTGCAGGCATTCACCGACAAGACAGCTTCCGCCGTTTTGCATAAAACAGGGGGGCGCGCCGAAGCCATGCAGGGGTATATGAAGTCCTTTGTCACCCCAGGGGATTATATTTTGATGGACGGCACCAATATCACCAGCAAATCAGAATACATACCCGCCGCAAAGAGGGGGTATAACAAGCAGCTTAGTTTTGACCCTCAGATAAATTTGCTTTACATCTACTCGGCCACGCAGCGCATGCCCGTTTTTTACAGGCTGCTGCCAGGCAACATACAGGACGTGAAGGCCTTTAAAAACACTTTGCTGGCCGCAGGGCTGGCGCAGGCCATAGTGGTCGCAGACAAAGGATTCTATTCAAAAGCCAACGTGGAGCTCCTGCTCGAAGAAAAATTGTCGTTCATCATCCCCTTAAAACGCGACAGCGCCTTAATAAATTACACGGCACTGGCCGACAATACTTTTAAAACCAAAGCCGGGTTCTTCACATATGAAAAAAGAATTATCTGGCACCAGTGTTTTGGGCAGGAACAGTGGAACGTGCACCTGTTTTTAGATGACTCTTTAAAACTAAAAGAAGAAACGGGTTATTTAAACAGGACAAAAAGCAAGCCCGAGGAATACAACCTAGAAAAATACCAGGGCCACAGGAACAGCTTTGGCACCATTGCCCTTGTCACAGGAAAGGAAATGACCGATTCCAAAGACGTGTACGAAACCTACAAAAGCAGGATGTACATAGAAACAATGTTTGACGGCATGAAAAACGTGCTGGAAGCCGACCATACCTACATGCAGGACCAGCAGACCCTTGAAGGATGGATGTTTATAAACCATGTATGCCTGCAATGGTACCAGGAACTATACATCGAACTAAAGCAACAGGAACTGCTCAAAAAATACTCCGTCAATGATTATATCCAGCTGCTCACCGACGTTAAAAAAGTAAAAATCAACGGGCAGTGGCACCTTAATGAGTTTACAAAAGCCACAACAAAGCTGATGGCGGCGGCAGGCATCAAAATATAATACGCAAAAAATAAAAGTTAGGGTTTTAAGCACGAGTCTATTTCGATCCAAAACTCCTCGGTAGTAACTGGAACTGGTATTTTAGCATCAGGCTGTGAATCTTCGTGAGTCTCTTTCAATTTGGTTTTAAAACTTTCAAGAGTTGAACAGTTTTCAAAAAAATCAACCCCAAATGTTATTTGATAATTGTAACCAAGCATCAGACGTTGAAGTTTGCTAATGAGATGTGTAATTTCTTCCTTTTTCATATAGCACTCGCCCGATGTATTTGTTGGGTTTAAAAAATACAACTCGTCATATCACTTGCGGGAACCTTGAACAGTAAATTTACATCTATTAAAATTTCGGCATCTCGGATAAAATCTCCTATTTCTTCTTCAGTAGCGAGAAAGCTGGTTATAATCAAGTGTTGGCCATTTTTTAAGCTAATTTTCAAGTAAGCAGGCATGTGAAATCTGGACGAAATACTCCATGATTCATATCTTTCCACATTTTTAATATCCTCATTGTTCAGCGTGCTGCTTTTGTTGTTACAACTTACCGTTAATTGACCAGTTTCATTGTCAAGCATAAGGGTCTTGCCCCCATCAATTTTTTGGTATTGGCTTCTTAGTAAACATACGTTAAAAAGCAACACCCCTGGTGCGACAACGGCAAGCGGTAGAATTAGCGAGATTAGACTGTTAATGCTAAAACCCGAATAAGCAATTATCTTAAAAGCAAAATTTAAAGCCATGTAAGAAAAAAACAATCCTCCTAAAAAATAGAATAAAGTGTCTTTAGGTTTTTTAAAGGTAAATGTGGTGGTGGACATTATGCCAGAATTTAGGGCAAATGTACCAATGTTTTTTACGGCTTGACCAGTTTGATGTCTTGTTGCGCAAATAGCTTTTGTTCTCGATACCCCAATCAGCTTGTTGTTCGTGACAAAGAAAAACATCCTCCTATTTATTTCAGATATTAGAAAATATATTTCTATGCCTATGTCAAATCGCATTTGCTAGAAAAACTACTATTCACCATACTCCGCCACTCCAGAAATGCTGGCTATTTAAATGCCAGTATTTTTTTGATGATGACGTAATAGTTGTTGGTGGCCCAACTTTTTTCCAACCCTGCCGCTGCGGATGCATCGTTGTTAAACACGGCAACGGTGTACTGGTGTACGGGGTTGCTGTACGCGGGCTCGATCCGGACGCGCCGACCTTGGGTTGGGACTACATACCAAAAAACAAAGTGGCTGCCTTTTCAGGCAACCCCAAAAGTCGGGAAGACAAGATTCGAACCAGCGGCCTTCGCAATTTCGATCCGGACGCGCCGACCCTGGGTTGGGACTATATACCAAAAAACAAAGAGGCTGCCTTTTTAGGCAACCCCTAAAAGTCGGGAAGATAAGATTCGATCCAGCGGCCTTCCCGATTTCGATCGAAACGTCCCGACCCTGGATTGGGACCACATCCGGAAAGCAAATAGGCTGCCTTTTCAGGCAACCGCTAAAAGTCGGGATGACTGGATTCGAACCAGCGGCCTCTTCGTCCCGAACGAAACGCGCTACCGGGCTGCGCTACATCCCGAAGTATATAAATTAAAGTACCTGCCTTGAGTTGAAACTACATCCCTAAAAACAACCCCCTACAAAAATAATTGCTTTTGCTTAATATTGCCGCTTGGTACCAAAAGCGCCAAAAAAATTATGACACCAGAACGCAGGGCCAAACTTACAGGCGTTTTAAGCCGCAGGCAACCCAACCTTACCGTGGTTATGGAAAACGTGCTTGACCCGCATAATATATCAGCTGTTATGCGCACCTGCGATGCTGTGGGTATACAAGATATTTACATTTTAAACAACAAGATACCACCCCATAAAAAATGGGGGGCCAAAAGCAGCAGCAGTGCCGCCAAATGGCTTACCATACACCAGTTTACCGAAGCTGCGGATTGTATGGCCGCCCTGCGCAACCGGTATAGCCGTATTTACACCACCCACCTCGCCACCGGTGCCGTAAGCCTGTACGATATTGATTTTACCCAAAGTGTGGCATTGGTATTTGGCAACGAACATGCGGGCGTTAGTGACGAAATAAGGGCCATGGCCGACGGTAATTTTATCATCCCGCAGATGGGCATTATACAAAGCCTTAATATATCCGTGGCGTGTGCGGTTAGTATTTACGAGGCCTTTAGGCAAAAAAATAAGGCAGGGCATTACGACAAGCCTGCCCTTGGTGCCGAACAAATGGAACAGTTGCTACCTTTATGGGGCATTTATGATGAGAGGGGTAAAGAAGAATAGGCGATTGTCTCGGTTTCTTGTTAAGCTGGTCAAATAGGATTAGGATAAAAAGAGTAACTCATTTCCAAGGCTTAGTGCAATTAATATATGTTCCTCAATTTAACTGTAGGTAATTTTCCAGTGCAATCTATCAAGGTCACTTGGGCGGAGATTTAACCTGCGGTATGTTTTTAAAAGGAGTACACGATCCCATCCGTATTTCTCCACAGAATCTGTTTTGAAAAAGAATATTCGTAAGGTGCTGTCTTTTGAATAGGCATTTATTTTGCTTTCCCATCCTTCGCCTCGGCGGGCAAAAGCCGGATAAATTGAATCATGTGCAAGCAATTGATTGTAACGTCGGCTTTCTGAGGTATAAAAGCGAATGTCTTTAGCCGCAATTGATGTGTCAAAACGCAGGCTGTATATTACCGAACTACTTGAGTTATTGTGAATCAATAACTTAAAATCCATAGACTCAATAAAGAAACAGCTACTACCGGCGCAGACTATTGACAATGCGGCTATGATGGTTAGTTGTTTAATTTTCATATAATTTCTTTTTCAGTCAATCTTGGAGACCTAGTACGGTTTAAAGTATGTAATTCAAAAAATTATAAAAGCAGTTAATTTAACCATCCGCTAATAGATTTTATCAGTTTGATTGATTGACAAAAAGTACTGGAAAAGTTGTCATTCGAATTGTTCCGTTGTAACGTATGATATTCTCTCCAAATTAATTATAAATCTCTATAGCTTTTCCAGCTTAAAATACCCCAAATGTATTTCATCCGCCACAGCTTCTGCATTAGGTGATATTATCAAAGTATACTGTTGCTTCAACGCATCCGGCAGTATATCTTCAATGGCATAAATATCATCCACATCCACACCGTATTTGTCATCAATATGCGATTCTGCAGTTTTGAAGCCGGTATGTTTATAAAACGCGGTCTGTTTGGCCTGTTGTATTGCCGCGCCTTTGTCCTTGGCAACGGTGAGCATTTTGTAATGGTATTCTTCAAACTCATTTTGTTTGTAACCGCCCATGTTTATAAAAAATAGCTTGGGGCTATTATTTTCGCCGGGCTTAACTTCCGCTGCATCTGTATTCTTTTCTTTTACGGTTATTGTAAAGCCATCCACCGCGGTTACTTCCCTCCAAGCGTCAATATGTATTTTGCCTTCGGCCTCGGGCCAGGAGGCAACAATACCGGGCACCAAACTCTTTAGGTTTTCCGCAATGCCAAAGTAAATATCATGTTGCTCAATATGCCTGCCTTTTGGGGTACTGCCAAGCAACAGCATATACAACCGTACGTTTTGCATGCAACTAGTTTGTATTGTTAATAAGGTGGGTAAATTAGGTACTTTAAACAAAAATGGAAGTTGTTTTATTGCCTTATCAAATACCGGGTTTATAAAATGTGTATAACAAAGGCTATAATTAGGTGTTACATTCGCAAAAGCAGCATTGTCCCGGTGGCCTGTTGATAGCCGCATGTTTTTAATGCCCTTATTACAAACAGGTCGCTCCTATGGAGCTAAATGTTTCGATGTTATTTTTTCAACTACTAACATTTCGCGCTCAAAGGCGCTTGTTGTATTGTTATATTAGCCGTTAGATATTCGTCGCCAAATCAATGCGGGTGTTTCACCTAATTCCAACAAATGCTGTCGTTTTTTTTATCCCAAAATTGCTTTACGGTAGTTAAAAGGACTTATATTATACCTGCTTTTAAACTGCCGGTTAAAGTTTGAAAGGTTGTTGAAACCGCTGTCAAAGCATATTTCCGTAATTGCCATATTGCCTTCCGTTAACAGCTTGCAAGCATGGTTTAGCCGCACCTCGTTTACAAAGGCTGTAAAGGTTTTGCGGGTGCGTTGTGTAAAGTAGCGTGAGAATGAGTTTTGCGCCATATGCACCATGGCGGCGGCCTCGCCAATCATTATTTCGTGTTTAAAATTCTTCAACACAAATTCAATAACCGTGTTTAGCCGGCTGCTTTCTGCCTCGTTACGCCCTTGCACGGCATTGGTACAGATGGTATCCATATCTTTTGAGGCCGACAAAATGTTTAATATCTCCAGCAGTCCAATCCATCTTGCCAAGCCCTCTTTTTTATATAGCTCATGCATTTTGGTACTTACTTCACAGTTAGTATTACCGGTTATATTAAGGCCCTTTTCGCTTCGTGCAAATAGTTTTTGCAGGTTGTCTGTTTCTGGTAAGGTTAAAAAATTTTCGCCGAACGAACTTTCTAAAAAATGAATGACGATGGATGATGCCCTTAGGCCAGCTACTCCTTTGTAATAAGCTGAGTCATTACGATACAGGTGCGGCAAGTTGGGGCCGATGAAGGCAAGGTCGCCGGGTTTGAAATCCGTAATACGGTCGCCAATAAAACGCTTGCCTGTGCTTTCAATAACCAGTACCAATTCATATTCCGGATGAAAATGCCATGGGGTAGGGTAGTAGGGGTAGTCAAAATATTTTACGACGAAAGATTCTTTTGCTTGCAGCGGCAAATGTTCGAGCACCGGCTTCATTATTCAACTTTTATGCTATTGTATAATCTGTTCTATGTAAAAATATGGTATAAAAGTATAGGTTTTTGGTTGTATTAATGTAGTATAGCAGCGCTATACCATTTACTTTGCGGTAAAATTTATGCTATGCCAGGGGTAAAATTATCCGCCGAACAAATTAAAGCTTATGACACTGACGGCTACATTGTGGTTAAAAACTTTTGTTCTGCCGAAGAGATAAACAAATTATACAGCACTGCTTTGGAAGACGGGGCCATGCGAAAAAACGCTTTGGATCTTAACGACCAAAGTGGTAAAAAAACCAAACTTTCCTTGTGGTTTACACCCGGTAACGATGTATTTGGCTACCTTACCCGTAGCGAGAAGATGATACAGCCTGTTGCCCAGTTGCTGGAAGGGGATTCGCCCGTTTGCCATTTCCATTCAAAGCTGATGCAAAAGGAGCCAAAAGTGGGCGGTGCCTGGGAGTGGCACCAGGATTATGGCTACTGGTACAAAAACCAGTTTATGTTTCCCGGGCAGCTTATTAGCGTTATGGTGGCGCTTACGCCAGCCAATAAGCAAAACGGCTGCCTGCAAGTAATTAAGGGCACGCATAAGCTTGGGCGGCTTAACCATGGCTTTGCGGGCGAGCAGGTGGGTGCTGATATGGTAATGGTAAACAATGCCTTAAAAACAATGGAATTAGTGTATTGTGAGCTTGATGCCGGTGACGCACTGTTTTTCCACCCCAACCTGTTGCACAGGAGCGAGGCAAATCTTTCTGACTATCCACGGTGGTCAATTATATCCTGCTACAATGCGCAATCCAACCCGGCCTATAACGAAACATCCACCAGTTGGCATGTGCCGGTGCAGGTGGTACCGGATGAAGCGATACTACACTGGGAGGCAGAATCCCTCTCCAATGCCGACTTCCTAAAAAAAGAGAACGATCCTGCATTAAAAGAAACAGGCTGGGAAAAAGAAGTGGTTGTGCAGTAAGCCATTCTTATGTATGGAACGCAGATTGTCAAGATTTTTGGGATTTGAGGGATTTTTTTTCTAAGGCGGATACCAATGCTATCTTGTAAATCATTATTATGTATGGAACGCAGATTATAAGGATAATAATGATTTAATTTTTTGTCTTAAATCTTCTAAATCCATAGAATCTTGAAAATCTGCGTTCCATTCACGATTCACGTAAATCATTCCGTCCGCAAACTCTTCACAGGGTTGCTTACTGCCGCTTTAATCGCCTGGAAGCTTACAGTTGCCAGGGTGATGAACAATGCTGCTGCCGCAGTGGCCACAAAAATCCATATGGGTATGGTGGTTCTGTATTCATAATTAAGCAGCCATTGGTTCATGGCGTATGTCGCCACCGGTATGGCTATAAAAAGTGAAATAAAAACAAGCATCACAAAATCTTTGCTCAACAGGCCCCATAAGTTTATTACGGACGCGCCCAGTACTTTGCGCACACCAATTTCCTTAGTGCGCTGCTCGGCTGTGAAGCTTGCCAGCCCGAACAAACCCAGGCAACTGATAAACACCGCAAAAATGGCAAAAAAGGTAGCGAGGCTGCTGATGCGGTCTTCAGTGCCGAATTTTTTTGAATACTCGTCATCCACAAAATGATATTCAAATGGTGAACCGGGGTTATATTTTTTAAACAGTTCCTCTATTTTGGGTAATGAGGCATGCGCACTCATATTGGGGTTCAGCTTAATGATTATAACATTGGCCGAGTTGTAATTCATCAGAAAAATGGTGGGTTTTATGGGCGCAAAAGGCGATTCCATAACCATATCGTGTACTACTCCAATAATGTGGTAATTAATGTTTCCGTCGTCAAAGTCTCTTACCGTTTCGCCAATTGGATTTTTAAGCCCCATATATTTTACGGCTGCTTCGTTTACAATCATTGACGCACTGTCGCCAAAGTCCCTGGAGAAATCGCGGCCCTCCTTAAATTGCCACCCAACAGTTTTGCCAAAATCGTGTGTTACCGAAATTACGCCAAAAGTGGGAAAGAAATTGGGGTCTTTACCCCTCCAGTCAAAGCTACTTTGGTTGCTCCAAACGCCTGTTGTGGGGCTGGATGATTCTGCCATATTTACCGCGGCACCGCTGTTCATCAGTTCAGTGCGCATAACACCGTATTTGCCGAAAAGGTCGGGCGTGTTCATGTCAATGGATATGAGGCCGCCGCGTGTGTAGCCGATAGGCCGGTTTTTGGCGTATTGTATTTGCGTATATACCACGATTGTGCCTATGATAAGCGATATGGATACACTAAACTGCAACACTACCAATACTTTGCGCGGAATGGATGCAAAGCGGCCGGCTTTAAACGTGCCCTTTAATACTTTTACCGAATTGAAGGATGATAAGTAAAGAGCTGGGTAGCTGCCTGAAATAATACCTGTAAAAAGCGTGAAGCCAATGGCGTACAGCCAAAATAATGGGCTACTCCATAAAATACCCATTTGTTTGTCTGACAAACTGTTGAAAACAGGCAATGCCAACTGTGTAAGTAATATTGCCAATGTAAAAGCCAAAAATGCAATCAATACCGATTCACACAAAAACTGAAATATTAACTGGCTACGCAACGAACCCACCGCTTTGCGTATGCCCACCTCTTTAGCTCTTTTCTCACTGCGTGCCGTGCTAAGGTTCATAAAGTTTATACAGGCCAGTAACAGCACAAACAAACCAATTATACCAAACATCCATACAAATTGAATGCTGCCGCCGGTATTTCTACCATCTTTAAATTCGTTGTACAAATGCCATTTGGCCATTGGGTGTATCAATACAGTGGGCTTGTCGCTCCTTTTATGCCCCGTAAGCGTCGCTTTTACCCTGGCTCCAACAGTGTTTACATCAGCATAGTCCTGCAATTGGGCATATATTTGGAATGAATTGTTATCCCAATTGGTTTCGGAGTTTTTTACCCAGCTTTGGTCAACTCTGTAAAAAGCCCATGGGCCGAGGAAAGACACATCCTTGAACTCCGAATTAAAGGCGAAATCAGCAAAAACGCCGCTCACCTTCAAGTTACTTTTGTTGTTAAATCTTATAACTTTATTCAAAGGGTCTTCATTGCCAAAAAGAGCTACGGCCAAAGATTTATTGATGGCTATTGACGATGGGTCGTCAATGCAATGCAAAGTGCCCTCAAGCATATTCAGCGAAAATATGGAAGGCAAATCAGGTTGCGCAAACATGCCGGATTTGCTCAGTTTTTTGTCACCCACAGCCAGTATGTTGGGTTGGCTTAAGGAAGAGAGTGCTACCTTTTTAAAATCCGATGCATACTTAGTACGTAACTCTGCCGCCAACGGAATGGGTTGGTAAATATACGTTACCGTTTCGTTGCCATGTGTGCTGGTTTGCATAGCCTGCACAATATGGTTGTAGTTAGCAAAACTTTTGTTGTAATTCAGTTCGTCATATATCCAAAGGCTTATTAACAGTGCCACCGCCATGCCTACTGCAAGGCCGATAATGTTTATAGACGAATATACTTTGCTTTTAACAAGGTTGCGCCAGGCAATTTTTACATAATTTTTGAACATATAGTTGCTGTTTAATGTTAAGGGAACCCACTTTGGTAGCGGTTCGCGGCTCAATATTAACAGCTCAAGCTGGGGCTGGCGCCCCAAATTATAAGATGGTCGCTCTTTTTTCAGATAATCTTTATATTCAGTCGGGCTTTTCCCGGTCATTTGCTTGAAAATGCGGTTAAAACTGGTTTTTGAATTGAATCCTGCTTCGAACGCGATACCCAGCAGGGTGACATGGTCATGCGCTGGATCATTCATTTTTCTGGCAGCTTCCATCACCCGGTATTCATTAATAAAGTCGTTGAAGCTTTTTTTGAATACTGTATTGATGAGTTTTGATAAATCATGGGGAGGCAGGTTAAGTTTTTCAGCAAGAGAACTTAAGCTTAGTTCTGGGTCTTGGTAATACAGGTTGGTTTCCATGGATCTCTTAAGCCAGGCACCTTTTGCCCTTAGTTCTGCCGGCACAGTCTGTTTAATGGGTGCAGCGGTTTGCATCACCACCGCCGCTTGCGGCTCTAGGAAGGCTGCCACGGCAGTCCATATAACAATTACCACGAAAAATATATAAAAGGGGTAATAAACTTGTATGCCTAATTGGTTGCTATAACCAAAAAAGTTAATGGCGGCGCAAAATATCCATAAGAGCCATAATAGGGCGGTAGCTGCCAGTAGGCGGCGCAGCCACCGAAATTCAAGAAGGGGTCTGTCCATCAAAACTGGCTGCAACCGGCGGTAAAATTTTTGTATAAGCTTATTGCTCAGGTGCAGGTATGTTACAACAGAAATAAATATGAGCAGTTGCAATACTGGGTTTAGTTGCTGAAAACTATGGGTGGCATAGGTAACTGTACCTCCTGTTGTGGCACTTTCCCTTATTTGCAGCACCAGTGCCGCCTGTTCCAACAGCAGTGGGCTGAAATGCATCAGATCCCTCCGGCTGAATTTATGCTGTGGGTTGGTTATTTTAAGCACATAAAAATACATCAGTGGGCCAAGTGCCAGCAAAAATTGCATGGGCAGCCAGTGCCATCGGGGCAAGTACGTTTCAAGTCTTATGTCAATAGCCAGTATCCGGGCCATCCATACAATCATCGTTACCAAAGCCAAGGCAAGAAACCGGTTTGCGCTACGGTTTACGGTTTTGGTAAAGCATAAAAGCACCACAAAAGTGAACCCTATAAATATTGCAGCGAGAAAGGCCAGGTCGTACAAAGCGATATGAAAAGTATAGCGAGTCATTTGTATTAATCGGCACAATTAATGTTCCAAAATCATAAGGGATTAATAAACAATATGATAACAAACAAGGTAGGGCGATAATGTACCAAAACCGGACGACGAAATGTCCGGTTTAAAGCTTTAAATAAGCAACGCAGGTTGAAAAGATTTTCAGGCTAAACTCAGATTAACGCAAAATCCACAAGAATTTGGATAATCTTTTCAGTTGGTGTTTCATCTACAGCTTCATATCAATCAGTGTGTTGCTTTACAATTCGCTCCTACGGAGTTTATTGCTACACCGTTTTTTATACTACTAACATGTCGCCACGATGTGGTTTGTGTGTTGATAGTATCATATACTATTTAAATTGCAACTAGTAAAACAACAATACAGAAAAACCAAAAAATGATTGCAATCCCAAAAATCTGCCCGTTCCAAGGGGCAGCCGGGCCGGGCGTTCCGTTCATCTGGCGCAATAATTTAGGTTTCACGGCCTTAGCCCGATAATAAAAAGTTTTTCATCCGCTCTGCCCTTCATCCGCCGCGGCGGAGAAGGGGTAGGGATGAGGGTGTGTACTACTCCGCCTTCAAACTCCTCACAGGGTTAGCCACCGCCGCTTTTATTGCTTGGAAGCTTACCGTGAACAATGCAATAAGCATGGCCAATAAACCAGCCAGCGCAAACATCCACCAGCTTAGGTTTACTTTATATGCGAAAGCCTCCAGCCATTTGCCCATAGCCCAAACAGAGATGGGTGTTGCTATGAGGAATGCAATGCCAACCAGCTTTAAAAAGTCCTTGCTTAACAATGCTGCAAGGTTTGGCACACTTGCGCCTAATACTTTACGGATGCCAATTTCTTTATTGCGCTGTTCGGCACTAAAAGCTGCAAGGCCAAATAAACCCAGGCAGGAAATTAGTATGGCCATTAATGTAAACGAATTGATGATTTGCGATAAAGTGGTTTCAGTTTCGTATTGTTTTTGCACCTCCGCATCTAAAAATTTGTATTCAAATGGAAGAGCAGTAAAATTCTTATGCCAAACGGCTTCCATTTTGCCAAGTAAATCCTTATAATTATTGCTGTTAGCGGATACTATCATATTGTTTAAATGGCTTTTATCATTGTCGAACTCTAACATAAAAGGCCGCACATCGTCACGTAGGCTGTTGTAATTAAAATCTTTCATCACACCGGCCACTTCCACAAAGCTTAAAGGGTCGGAACCATATTGCGTGTATAACCTTGTGCCCAGTGCTTTCTCCGGCTTAAGCCCCAACCTTTTACAAAGGGTTTCGTTAATTAGCACCTTGCCCGAATCTGTTTGCCTAAAATCGCGGCCGTTGATTATTTTAATGCCGTTTGCATTGGCAAAAAATTCATCGGTCAACATGTTCTGCACATCTGTTGCAGTTGCCATATTGCCACCGGCAAGGTAAACACCATGGTCGCGCCCAACAAACTGGCCGAGGTAATTATCAGACTGGCTTACGGCATTTACGCCGGATAGTTGAAGCAGGTCGTTTTTCAAGGCGGGCATCTTGTTTATTGTTTCTTCAGTATAAAAACTAAAGATTAGTTTTTGGTTTTTATCAAACCCAACGTCTTTGTTTTTGATGTAATTCAACTGGCTGTATATAACGATGATGCCTGTTATTAAAACGATGGACAATACAAATTGGAATACCACCAGTGAACGGCGTATGCCCGCAGCAGACACATGGCTGGTAAAATTGCCCTTAATAACCTTCATTGCCTGGAAGGCAGAGAGGTAAAAAGCCGGGTAACTGCCTGCCACAAGACCCGTTACCAATACCAGCGCGGCAAGTAACACCCAAAGCCTGTAATCACTAAAGAATGACAAATGGATATCCGCATTTGTAATTTGGTTAAGGTATGGTAGCGCCAGCAGTAATAAAGGCAGTGCAATGATAACGCCTGTGAGCGACAGCACCATTGACTCGCTTAAAAACTGCCTGATAAGGTCTTTTCGTTCAGCCCCTATCACTTTTCTTACCCCTACCTCTTTCGCCCTTTTTGATGCGCGGGCAGTGGAAAGGTTCATAAAGTTTATACAGGCAATAACCTGTATAAGCACTGCGATCATTAACAGAATAAACAAAAACGAAGGGCTTACAGTTTTGCTCGACTCAATCTCGTAGCCCGTGGTCGTATGTATATCGGTAACCGGTTGCAGGTGCAATTGTTTTTGCATGCCGATGGCCTTAAGTTGTTGCGCACCGTATTTTTGCAAAAATGCTGGCAGTTTTTGTTCTAATGCTGCGGCGCTGGCATCGGGGCGAAGCTTTATATACGAACTGGCGAAATTATTACCGGCCCACATGGTGTTTCTTATTACGTAGTCACCTACACCGCCACTGTTCATAGTGATAAACATATTGGCGTGTATATGTGTTTTACCAAGGCTTTCATCAACTACCCCCGTTACTTTAAAATCGTGCTTGCCATAGCCGCCGTCTATTGACATCAGCTTTCCTATCGGGTCTTCATGGCCAAAAAGTTTATCCGAAACTGGTTTCTGCAATACAATGGAGTATGGCAGGGTTAATGCATTTGATGCAACACCATTGGTAAAATGGTAGGCAAACACATCAAAAAAAGTACTGTCAACATATACAACATCCTGTTCGTAAAACGACTTTTCCTTATAAGCCAGCAAAAATTTACTAATGCCTAGTGTGGGTATTACGCGTGTAAACTCAACCACCTCGGCAAAGTCATGTTTTATGGCAGGGGCAATGGGCGGGGAAGCTGTTGCCATAGTGTGCTTATCGCCTGTAAGCACCATAGCAGTGGTGATGCGGTAAATATCCTTGGCATTTTTATGGTGCTTATCATAACTGTATTGGTGCTGCACATACAGTAATATATACAAGCAGCACAACGTGCCTGCAGCCAAACCAAAAATGTTGATGAAGCTGTATGTTTTGTTTTTCAACAAAAAACGGAACGCAGTTTTTATATAACTTCTTAGCATAGAAAAACAGTTTATAGTTTGTAGTTTTCAGTTTATAGTTGTGCGAATAATAACCGGGTATGATGGAACGCAGATTATTTGGATTTAAAAGATATAATGGATTTTCAATTTATCTGCATTTATCCTAAAAATCCTATTAATCTGCGTTCTGTCGTCGTGCGCGTTTATTCACGATTGACAATTCACGAAAGTCATTCCGCCTTCAAACTCCTCACCGGGTTTGCCACCGCAGCCTTTATCGCCTGGAAACTTACCGTAAACAGTGCGATAAAAACCACGGCCAGGCCGGATATGCCAAACATCCACCATGTGATGGTTGTTTTGTACGCAAAAGCTTGCAGCCATTGGTTCATGGCCCACCATGATATGGGCGTGGCAATAACAAAAGCCACTACCACCAGCAGTAGAAAATCTTTCGACAATAATTGCACAATGCCTTGTGTGCTGGCACCAAGTACTTTACGAATGCTAATTTCCTTACTGCGTTGCTCGGCACTAAAAGCAGCAAGACCAAACAAACCAAGGCATGAAATAAGTATTGCCATCAGCGTAAATGAATTGATGATGCGCGACAAGGTTATTTCAGTTTCGTATTGCTTTTGTATGTCTTCATCTAAGAAAGAGTAGGAGAATGGCACGCCTGCCATATCCTTATGCCATACTGTTTCTATTTTTGAAAGCAGCGTTTTATAATCAGCACTGCCGGCGCTTACGGTTATGTGTGGCCAATTATCATCGTGCGGCCGTTGCATCCAAACCAAAAAATTATCAACACTGTTGTGCAGTGTGTTGAAGTTAAAATCTTTCATCACACCCACAATTTCTGCCATACGGTCTTGGCTGTCGTAGAGCCGTGTGCCAATCGCGGTTGTCGGGTTAAGGCCAAGCATGTTGGCGTAGGTTTCGTTGATAAGTACTTTGCTTGAGTCGGTGGGGTAGAAGTCCCTACCGGTTAAAAGCTTTACACCGTTTGTGCGCACAAAATATTCATCTGTAATAACAAAGTTTGTGCCTTTGGCTTCGTCATTTTTTTGACCTTTCAGAAAAAAGCTGTTGGAATAATACCCTGGGCTGCTTAAGTATTGGCTTGCATTGCTGGCAGCTTTTACACCGGCCAGTTTGCGGATATCGCTAATAAAAGCGGGTACATGGCCAACGGCATCAGCGGTGTAGAGAGAAAAAATAACCTTCTGGTCTTTTTCAAAGCCAAGGTCTTTTGTTTTTATATAATTTAACTGGCTGTAAATAACGATAATACCCGTGATTAGCACAATAGACAAAACGAACTGGAAAACCACCAGTGAACGGCGTATGCCTTTCGCCGAAATATGGCTGGTAAAATTGCCTTTGATAACTTTAATAGCCCTGAAGGCGGACAAATAAAACGCAGGGTAACTGCCTGCTACAAGCCCTGTAACTACTATAAGGGCCGCAAGCATAATCCATATCCGGTAATCTTTAAAGAACGATAGCTGTATATCTGCCTGCGTAAGTTGGTTGAGCCATGGCATTGCGACTAATAGTAACAGCATTGCCAATAAAACACCTATTAATGATAACAGGAATGATTCGCCCAAAAACTGCTTTACAAGATCCCTGCGTTCAGCGCCTATCACTTTTCGCACGCCTACTTCTTTTGCCCTTTTGGATGCACGGGCGGTAGAAAGATTCATAAAGTTGATACAGGCTATAACTTGTATAAGCACCGCAATTAACAAAAGGATGGTAAGGAAGGTGGGGCTAACCGGCTGTGTTGCCTGATAACCGCCCAACCCTGTTGTCGTGTGGATGGTTCTTACAGGTTGCAGATAGAGATGTTCTTCATAACCGGTGGCTTTAAGCTGCTCGCCGGCATATCTATTTACAAAGGCAGGGAATTTTTTTTCCAGCAAAGCCACGTTGGTGTTTGGTTTCAGCTTTATATAGGATGCCACGTACCCGTTTCTTGTCCACGCATCTGTATGCAACATATAGTCCCCAATATCACCGCTGTTCATGGTAATAAATATATTGGCGTGTAGGTGCGACTTACCAAAGCTTTCATCCACAACGGCCTTTACGGTGTAGTCAAATTTGTTGTCGATATTGTCAATGGTTATTGTTTTACCAATGGGGTTCTCTTTTCCAAATAATTTTTCGGCGGTGCCTTTCAACAACACAACCGAATATGGCTGCGACATAGCTGTTAACGGGTTGCCGGTTACAAAGTGATAATTAAAAACACTAAAAAAAGTGGAGTCTACATACACAGCGTCTTTCTCATACAATACTTTGTTTTTATACTTCATTAGGTGCTGGTCAACGCCCAAAAAAGGCACTACGCGGGTAAACTGCGCTACCTCTGCAAAGTCTTTTTTCATCAGGGGAGCAATGGGCGCTACCACCGTACACACGTATGCTTCGCTACCCTGCGCTTTAGATATGCCGTGCTGGTTAATCCGGTAAATATCCTGCACATCTGCATGCTGTTTATCATAACTGTATTGGTCGCTTACATACAGCACAATATACAGGCAGCATAACGTACCCATCGTTAACCCGAAAATGTTGATAAAGCTGAATGTTTTATGCTGAAGTAAAAAACGAAAAGCGGTTTTAAGATAGCTGTTAAACATATAGAGCCATTTTATAGTTTGTGCAAATAATGGAACGCAGATTCGGTGGATTTTTAGGATGAACGCAGATTTGAATAGTTAATTATTTGAAATTTTCCAACAATAAATCCTGCTCATCCGCCCAACCCGAAAATCTGCGTTCAAATCACCCCCCACGATAGAAATAGCCGCAGCCATTACAATGCCGGAATTATAAGTTGTTGGAAATCAAAAATATGTTTACGAATATTCGCGTAGAAGCTGTACGGTTATGATACAGTGGGTGTGCGCAACTGCACAAAATGTGTATCGTCCTAAAAATAAAAAACACAGATCGATAGATTTGGATGGATGGCAACGAATAATGTTATTTATCCATTTCATCCATGCCAACCATTCAACCTGCGTTACTATTATCATGCAATGTCATTCACGTTTCGCAATTGACATTTCACCTTTCACGTTATCATTCCGTCCTTAAACTCCTAACTGGGTTCCTTAATGCTGCTTTAACTGCCTGCACACTCACTGTTGCCAAGGCAATAAACATGGCTATGGCTCCGGCAATTAAGAATATCCACCAGGAAATTTGTATCCGGTAAGCAAAATCCTGCAGCCACTTGCTCATAACCCACCAAGCAACCGGTGTGGCAATTACTATTGCCACCAAAACTAACTTTATAAAGTCTTTGGAGAGCATATTGATAATATTGGGGATGTTCGCCCCAAGTACTTTTCGTATGCCTATCTCCTTTATGCGTTGCTCTGCCGCATAAGTAACCAAGCCAAACAAACCTAGGCAGGCAATCAATATTGCCAGTACGGAAAACGTAATGGATATTTTACCAGTGCGTTGCTCGGCCTCATATTGCTTGTTAAAGTCCTCATCCATAAAAGAATAGCTTAGCGCCTGTGAAGGAACAAGTACATGCCACTTACTTTTAATCTGGCTTAGCAGCCCCGGTATGTCCTGCGAATGTAGGCGCACTGCCATGCTGCCGTAGTTTTGGTGCAGGTATAAGGCAAGCGGTGTTACTTCCTCCTTCAAGGTGGTGAAATTGAAGTTTTTCACAACACCTATTATATTGTAGGTGATTAACTTTTTAGATTTGATATTGTCCACACGATAAAGCTTTTTGTTAATAGGGCTTTCCGCACCTAAAAATTTCGCTGCAGCCTCGTTTAAGATGACCGCGTTTGAATCAGAAAGAAACTGTGTGGAGAAATTCCTGCCCTGTTTCATCGTCATTTGTAAGGTGGATATATAGTTTTCATCTACCTCCCATTGTTGGGCGGAGATGGCCTTTTTAATGTCTAAATCAGTGGAAGTGAATATAGCATCGTTGTTACGCCAACCGTTAACGGGTAAAAAGCCGGTGAAAGTGGAGCTTTTAACACCGGGCATTTGCATCAAATCATTCCTAAAAGCTTTTTGTTGGTTGTTAAGCGCATAAGTGTTTTTTATAACCAATATTTGGTCTTTGGTAAAGCCGATATCCTTATGTTGGATATAATTTAATTGGTTGTATATAACAGCAGTGCCTACAATTAACATGATAGAAATGGCGAATTGGAAAACTACCAAGGCATTACGTAACACTGAACCTTTGAAACCCCTTGATAGCTTGCCTTTCAACACCTCTATTGGTTGGAAAGACGACAGGAAAAAAGCCGGGTAACTGCCCGCCAGTAAGCCAACCACAACCATTAATGCGATTATTGTGACCAACATAACTGGACTAAACAATGCCAAGCCGCTTATTTGCTTTTGCGCCAGTTGGTTAAAAAAGGGTATCATTAAAAATGTAAGGCCTACGGCCACAACAAAGGAGATGAGGCTGATAAGCAAAGATTCCGTAAGAAACTGGCCGATTAAGTTTTTTCGTAATGAGCCTAACACCTTGCGCACACCTACTTCCTTTGCCCGGTTGGCAGAGCGGGCGGTGGATAGGTTCATGAAATTTACACAGGCTATCAACAATATAAAAATGGCGATGGCTGAGAATATGTACACATACTCAATATTGCCGTTTATGCCAAGCTCGTCCTGTTTGTTGCTGTACAAGTGTATTTTGGTAAGTGGCATCAGGCTAACTTTTATATATCCGCCACCTTTTTTAAAATCGTTTATATCAAGGTTTATTACGCTTTTTAAAATAGGTGCCACATATTTTTCAAATTCGCCATTAAACTTGGCTGTAAGGTTTGCAATATCGGTACTTGGTTGTAACACCAGGTATGTTTGAAAGTTGTTGCTAAGCCAATTGTCATCGTTGCCGTTGGTATCCTCTATAAGTGGTACAAAAAAGTCGAAATTGAAGTGCGATTGCTGGGGAATATCTTTGATAACGCCCGTTATTTTATACGTTTGGTCGTTAACGTCCAGTATTTTGCCAACAGCTTTTGCGGTATTAAAGTATTTTTCAGCGATGGTGGTTGTTATAACCAGTGAGCGGGGGTTTTTCAACGCTGTTTTTGGGTCGCCGTCAATAAAGGGCAGGGTAAAAACATTAAATAAGGTAGAGTCGGCATACACTACCTTTTCCTCCCTAAATTTTTCGCTCCCCCTTTTAATGGTTAAGCCACCGCGTTGCCTCAGCCTTGTGTATTGCACGATTTGCGGAAAACTTTTGGCAAAAACCGGCCCCATAAGGGCAGGTGCCTCTGCGCCATCGTAGTGGTTGTCGCCAAACTGAATTTGTTCGTCGATACGGTAAATGTTTTTGGCTTTCAGGTTATAGGTGTCATAGCTTAGCTCGTCAACCACGTACAGCAGAATAACCAGGCAGGTGGCAACGCCTATTGCCAAGCCGAATATATTAATAGCAGAAAAGCCTTTGTTCTTCCACAGGTTGCGCAGCGCCGTTTTAAGGTAGTTTTTTAACATGGCATGGTTTTAAACCCTGCAACGGCGCATGCGTAAAAAAGTTACTGCTTTATAAAAATTATTTGGTGAACGTTTGTAGAAGGGATTGCACGCCCCATTTGGGGGTTTATACTTTTGCGGCATTGCGCCTTAGCGTGATAAAAACTTCGCTCCGCCTTTGGCGGAGCGAAACAACCTGTCTCGCGCAAAGACGCGAAGGCGCAAAGAACCTGCGGATAATTGATAAATTGCTTCGCGCCTCTGCGCTTAGTGCTTACTTGCCTGTTAACCCGCCAATATAGCTGGCTATCAGTTTCTCGTAAGGCTGTACATCTTTTGTTGATGTAACAAAATATTCATCGGCTGTTAAAATAATATATAAGCGGCTGCGGTTTGCCCCGGATTCCTTGGATGCATATTCCCTTGCCGCCTGCTCCGTTGAAAATGAACTGTCAACTTGTTTCGTGTACATATAATTTTTTGAGGTGTTTGTTTTTTAATATCTATTTCTCTAAAAAAGTGTCCGCCTAATCGTAAAGGCGGGTTACCTTGTTGCTGTACGTTAATACCGTTTCGCTGATGCCGGCAGTACCCGTTACTGCCGCAGCATCTTCATAGTCAGGCGTGCAGGCCAGCGGAATATACCCTTCCGCAGCAAACAAGCCATTTGATGGGTCAAGCCCTATCCACCCCGCGCCGGGTATGTATACCTCCACCCAAGCGTGCAGACCCGTTGTACCTTCTTCATTATTGGTTATATTGCTGAACCCATTGGCAAACTGTACAATATACCCCGAGACAAAGCGTGCGGCAAGCTTTAAATTTCGGAGTATTTGTACTAGCAGCCATGCCGAATCCCTACAGGAGCCTGAACCTATGCGCAATGAT
>Ga0364894_10097_pt1 | contig 27141 bp, 22 predicted proteins | sample ExccelJu500001D4_FD_206942 | JGI IMG/M metagenome (GOLD analysis project Ga0364894, IMG submission 206942) | Enriched cells from Trout Bog Lake Hypolimnion, Wisconsin, USA - BchlTB.July16.5000.01.D4 | ecosystem: Environmental > Aquatic > Freshwater > Lake > Hypolimnion/Profundal zone | place: USA...
TTATCGTTTGTGCGAATGTAAAGGCATTATTGGTATTAAATGATTTAAACTGGTTAAAATTTTCACTACCGATTAAAATAGTATGATGCCACTTATATATAAATTTAATGCAATAATAAAATATTAACCTCAGGCTGTCGCAATCCTTATAAATGTAGTTTTTCCGGTTACCAGCCTTATGTTATTCTCGAAAACTGTAACAGCTAGCAAAACTACTTTTATACGCCATATTCATAAATTCTGTTTAACGCAGGGTTAAGAATACCGTATGTAAGCATTACTTTTGCCGCGATTTAAAATAATAGTTAAATGATAGGTGCACGTAATATAACGCTTGCTTACGGCAAACGTGTTTTGTTTGATGAGGTAAATATAAATTTTGTAAAAGGTAACTGCTACGGGGTAATAGGTGCCAACGGGGCGGGTAAATCCACCTTTTTAAAAATATTAAGCGGCGAAATTGAGCCCAATAAAGGGTCTGTTGAGATTACACCCGGCGAAAGGCTGGCAGTATTAAAGCAGAACCAATTTGAATTTGACGATGATACCGTACTAAACACTGTTTTGAAAGGCCATAAAAAGCTTTGGGAAATAATGCACGAGCGTGAGGCCATATATTCCAAAGCCGACTTTACCGAGGAAGACGGCATGCGTGCTGGTGAGTTGGAAGGAGAGTTTGGCGAAATGGGCGGATATGAAGCAGAAAGTAATGCGGGCAGCCTGTTAAGCGACCTTGGCGTTACGGAAAATTACCACCAAAGCCTTTTAAAAGATATTCCGGGTAACCTTAAAGTGCGTGTGTTGTTGGCACAGTCGCTGTTTGGAAACCCAGATATACTATTGTTGGATGAGCCTACCAACGGCTTGGATATTGAGACCATCGGCTGGCTGGAGAACTTTTTGGCCGACTATGAGAACATAGTGTTGGTGGTGAGCCATGACCGTCACTTTTTGGATGCCGTTTGCACTCATGTTGCCGACGTGGACAAGCAAAAGATAAAACTGTTTACCGGTAACTATACGTTTTGGTACGAATCAAGCCAATTGATGAGCCGCCAGATAAACGACAAGAATAAGAAAGTTGAGGAAAAACGCCAGGCACTATTGGACTTTATTGCACGCTTTTCGGCAAACGCCTCTAAAAGCAAGCAGGCCACTTCCCGTAAAAAGGCGCTTGAAAAGCTTACTATTGAGGATATACAACCCAGCAACAGAAAATACCCAGGTATTATTTTTCAGCCATTGCGCGAGGTGGGCAACCAAATACTGAACGTAGAGAATCTTTGCAAGCGTTTGGATGGCCGTGTTTTGTTTGATAAGGTTAACTTTAGTGTGAACAAAGGGCAAAAAATAGCCTTTTTAAGCAAAGACCCTCTTGCGGTTACCAGCTTTTTTGAAATTATAAACGGCAATGAAACAGCCGACGCAGGTAAATTTGAATGGGGCACCACCATTACAAAGGCATACCTGCCCATGGAGAATAATGAGTTTTTCACGGAGGGGCTTACGCTGCTTGACTGGCTACGCCAGTTCGTTCCGCCTAATATTACTGATGCCGATGAGCCTTTCCTGCGTGGTTTTTTAGGAAAAATGCTTTTTAGCGGTGACGACATCATGAAGAAAACGAACGTATTGAGTGGTGGCGAGAAGGTACGTTGTATGATAAGCCGCATGATGCTGCAAAACCCCAATGTGGTGGTGCTTGACCAGCCTACCAACCACCTTGACCTTGAAAGCATCCAAAGCTTTAACGAAGGGTGTAATACTTTCCCTGGTATTGTGCTTATCACATCCCATGACCATACGTTTATGCAAACGGTGGCCAACCGGGTGATTGAACTTACCCCCAAGGGGATTATTGACCGCCTGATGACTTTTGATGAATATATGGAAGACGCAAGGGTTAAACAGTTGCGTGAAGAAATGTACAATTAGAATAAATGCTAAAAATAAACAAGCCGTTGTGTAAGCAACGGCTTTGTTATTTTTAGCAAGTAAAAGACTGATGGTCCAAATGGTTATTCAAGGACGATTATTGCATTGATCCCTTTATTTCTTCTCTAACGCATCGACCCCTATGCCTTAACTTGCGCCAAATTATTGTATGGCAGGCGAGTTTCTTAATTATAACGGCAAGGTTTATCCGGCTGATAAGCTGTTGATTTCACCCAATAACCGTTCATTCAGGTATGGCGATGGTTTTTTTGAAACCATGAAAATGATTAAGGGGCGTATTGTGCTGGGCAACCTGCATTTTGAAAGACTTTTTTCGTCGCTTGATACCCTGTTATTTGATAAGCCCAAACTATTTACGGCTACTCGGTTGGAAACGGAGATTGCTGAACTGGCTAAGAAAAACAACCATACAGCATCCGGCAGGATAAGATTAATGGTTTTCCGTGGGGACGGCGGCCTGTATGATGCCGAAAACAACCATCCCAATTACCTGATACAAACGTGGGAAATGAATACGGCCAATAACCAGCTGAATGAAAACGGCTTGGTGGTGGATGTTTTTAAAGATGCCCGCAAAGCCTGCGACCATTTCTCGCATATAAAAAGCAATAACTATTTAAGTTATGTAATGGCTGCCATTTGGGCCAAGCAACGGAAACTGAACGATGCGCTTGTGCTGAACAGCCACAACAATATTGCAGACGCAACCATTGCCAACGTGTTTGTAGTAAAAGAAGGTATAATACAAACTCCAGCAATAACAGAAGGTTGCATAGAAGGCACGATGCGTAGGCATTTATTACAATGCATTAGAAAAGAAGGCATGCCTGTGAAGGAAACAATCATTACACTCGAAGATGTAAAAGCTGCATCCGAAATGTTTTTGACCAATGCCGCCTATGGTATACGCTGGGTGCAAAGTTGCGGTAATACTAGCTACGCTACACAGGTAGCACCTGTGTTATACAAAAAATTTGTCGAGCCTTTATATACAAGTCATTAGGCCAAAAGGTCATTTAAAAAAGTGCGAACAGTTTAGGGTATTTGTTGTTATTCGTGTTATTTCGTTCAAATTCGTGGCAGTTCGCATTAAAAATATTTGTTTTGAAAGTGTATGAATAAAGTTAATATCATGTGGTTCAGGCGCGACCTGCGTTTAATAGATAATGCAGCCTTATACCATGCCCTTAAGGATAATAACCCGGTACTGCCGATTTTTATTTTTGATAAAAATATTTTGGATGGCCTGGAAGAAAAAAAAGATGCGCGGGTGGAGTTTATACACCTTGCCCTGCAAAAAATGCAACGCGCGTTGGTGAGCAGGCAAAGCAGCATGGAGGTGTATTACGATACCCCAACTAATGTATTTACACAGTTATTGCAGACTTATACTATAGAAAAAGTTTTTGCCAATTACGATTATGAACAGTATGCCATAGACAGGGATGCCAGTATAGCGACACTTTTGCAAGCACATGGGGTGAGTTTACATACATTTAAAGACCAAGTTGTATTTGACAAGGATGAGATATTAAAAGATGATAAAACACCGTATACTATTTTTACGCCTTACAGTAAAAAATGGAAAGCAGCCATCAACGATTTCTATCTTTCAAGCTACCCGACAGAGAAATATTTTGACAATTTTTACCAACAACCGCCCCACGCAATTCCGGGGTTAGAGGTGATGGGCTTTGAAAAAACCGGCTTAACGTACCCTTTGCCGGATGTGCCTGCCGGGTTGATGGAAAAATATGCACAAAAACGCGATTACCCTGCGCAACCCGGCACAAGCCACGTAGGCATACACCTACGGTTTGGCACCATTAGTATAAGGCAACTTGCAACCAAGGCCAGGAGGTATGGTGAAGTATATTTGAATGAACTTATATGGCGCGAGTTTTACCATATGATATTATGGCATTTTCCGCATGTGAGGAGGGGGGAGGCATTTAAACGAGATTACGACCGTATCAAATGGCGGCTCGACGAAAAAGAATTTGCCCTCTGGTGTGAGGGGAAAACTGGATACCCGCTAGTAGATGCAGGCATGCGGGAATTAAATGCCACCGGTTATATGCACAACAGGGTACGCATGGTAACAGCCTCTTTTTTAACCAAACAACTGTTGATTGACTGGCGCTTGGGCGAAGCATACTTTGCCAAAAAACTGCTTGATTTTGATTACGCCGCAAACAATGGCGGCTGGCAGTGGGCTGCCGGTTGCGGCTGCGATGCAGCCCCATATTTTAGGGTATTTAACCCCACCTTGCAGGCCCAAAAGTTTGATAAGGATTTGCAATACATACGCAAATGGGTGCCCGAATTGGAATCATTCAGCTACCCTGCACCGATGGTTAACCATGAGTTTGCCCGTGAGCGTGTATTGCGCGTGTATAAGGATGCGTTGAACCGATAGTTTCTATTTTAGGGCCCATGGTTATAAGCATACAACCAAGGTTATACTGTAGGTTGCATTTTATTATCTCTTAATAAACTTTGTCGTTAGAGTTTTGCCATGGCCTTGAACTTGCACTAAATAAGTGCCCGCCGTAAATGCTGAAGTATTCAACATTACCGCACTACCCAAATACGATTGATTAACCTGCTGTGTTAAAATACGTTTGCCGTCTGTGTTGGTTATGGTTACAACTAACGGGCCTACGGCGAACGCTGTTTTTATATATATGACGTCATGGGCCGGATTAGGGTATAAGGTGAGTGAATTAACATTTGTTTCATCGTTGGCAAGCCTTATTATTTTGCTGTAGTTTATGCTACCATTTTTATCAATCTCTTGCAAACGATAAAACAGTGCTGTTGGAGTTGGGTTCACATTTGTAACTATATCAGAATAATTATAGTCTTGCTTATTGGTGCTGTTACCAATTGCCGTTTTTTTGCCAATGGTAGTAAACCTTACACCGTCCACACTGCGCTGAATATTAAAATATGCCACATTTCTTTCTGTTGCCGTTTGCCATTTAAGCAATGCTGTGCCATGCGATAACTGTCCTGTAAACTGTTGCAAGGTTATTGGCAAAATGCCGGCAGTTACAGTAAACGTGTCGCTGTATAGGGTTAACCCGGTTGCAACGCTATTGGTAACTGTTACCCAGTATTTCCCGGTGTCTGATAATTCCAATATTGAATCGCCTGTTATCGTCGCAAATAATGCCCCGTCTTTGTACCAAGTATAAGTGTTGTTGATTATAGAGCCACCTGCTGAAACAGAAAGCTTTTTATTATTAAAATATATGGGTAATATAGTATCCTGCGGGCTATAAAAAGCAGAAGCATGTTTTTGAGCAAATAATTCCATGCCATCGAAAGTGAAATAATTATCCCATAAGCGTGATGCTAATATCGGCAGGTTTGAAAAAACAGCGGGAATGCTGCTGCTTAATTTGTTTTTATTTAACCATAAATCGGTTAACTGCGCGAGGTTGCCGAATGAGGCAGGTATGGGGCCGGTTAGCTGGTTTCTGTCAAGCTCCAAGTCCGTCAAATGGGGCAGGAACCCCAACGAATCAGGGATGTCGCCGCTTAATTGATTGCGGAATAAATCCAATGTTTGTAAATTTTTAAGCCTGCCAAAGGATTGGGGTATAGTGCCGGTGAGCAAGTTTCCAGAAAGGTCTAAATATGTTAACTTGTCAAGGTCGCTTAATGTCAAGGGTATGTTTCCAGCTAAATGGTTGTTATATAATATCAATGTTTGAATTTTAGCGAGGTTGCCCAAGGACGCTGGTATTTCCCCGTCCAATTGGTTGCTTGTAAAATTCAAACTTACCAAGTTTGTTAGATTGCCTATTTCCACAGGTATGCCGCCCGAAAAATTGTTTCCATCCAATTCAATTTGTTGCAAGTTGGTTAGACTCCCCAAAGAGTGGGGCAGTTGCCCTGTTAAACCGTTAGAAAATAAAAGTATAGTTATAACCCTTCCATTGCCGTCTAATGTTATGCCATACCAACCGTTTACCGGGCCGCTAAGCCAGCCCGTTTTGTTTATCCAATTGGGGCCGTTGGTACTGTCGTATAGGTTAACCAATACAAGGGAGTCGGCAATGTTTGCGGTTTGTGCCTGCAGCAGATATGGCTTGGTAATGATGGCTGTTAGAAAAACAGCTATTGCAAGAATTTTTTTCATGGTTTAATTTTAAAGATGGGTTGTTACTAAATTCATTTTCGGTAATCTGAGGCTTGATGCCATGCGCCTACGCCACCAAAATATTATGCAATATAACACTGGCCACAGAGCAGTAAATAATAATACCTGTCACGTCAACCAAAGTAGCCACAAACGGTGCTGAAGATGTTGCAGGGTCTTGCTTGAGGCTTTTTAACACAATGGGTAACATTGAACCGATAAGGCTGCCCCACATTAGTATACCTAGCAAAGCAAAAAATATAATCGTGGCCATAGCAAGCCAATGTGGGCCATAGTCGTAAATATGCAAAAATTGCCAGGAGCAGACCCTTATAAAACCGATAATGCCAAGTATAAGACCCAATGAAAAACCGGTTATGATTTCCCTTTTCATTACGCGCCACCAGTCAACGATGGTTACTTCGCCCAGGGCCATCGCTTGTATAATTAATGAGGATGCCTGCGAGCCGCTGTTGCCCCCGCTGGAAGTGATAAGTGGTATAAATATCACCAGGTCAATAAAACTCTTAAAAATACCCGTTTCTTGGTAATGTTGCATGGCTGATGCTGTTAGCATTTCACTCAGAAAAAGGGCAATCAACCAACCTACCCGCTTTTTAATAAGTTTTAACAGGGATATGTCTAGGTATGGCTCACCCAATGCCTCACTACCACCCATTTTTTGCATATCCTCGCCAAATTCTTCGGTGGCAACCCACAATATGTCATCAATAGTTACAATACCCAGCAGTATATTGTTGTCGTCAACCACGGGCAAAGCCACGCGGTTGTTCATTTTAAATACCTCGTTTGCATGTTCTTGGTCATCATGCACATTCAATGCAACCACCCTTCCGTCCAACAGGTCATCAATGCGGGTATTGGGGGCGGCGAGGATAACATCCCTTATACGGATGTCGTCAATCAGTTCCCCTTTTTCGTTAATAATATATATTACATCAATCGTTTCACTGCTTTTTGCCACCCTGCGAATGGTTGTGAAAACTTCTTCAACGGTGTTATGTTCATATACATATACGTAATCAGGCGTCATTAACCTGCCCACACTGTCCTCGGGCCAGCCTAAGAGAGACAGGGTTATTTTACGCTCCTCGGAGGTTAGCAGTTTTATCAGTTCTCGTATGGCTTCTTTTGGTAACTCCTCTAAAAAGTCGGTACGGTCATCCGCCGGCAATTCATTCAATAACTCGGCTGTTTTAAAGGAAGGAAGCTCTTTTACAATTTGCTTCTGGGTGGCAGTATCAAGAATCTTAAACACACTCACAGCCCTATGGATGGCCATATTGCTTATTATCTCAGCCTCATAGTCAGTATGGGTATAAATAAGGTCGGCTACAAAGCTTATATTTTGGTCGTTTAAATATTCTTGTAACGGTTCCTTGTCGGGAGCCGTTATAAGTTCCTCAAACTGTTCTTCAGTTAATATATCTTCTGTTTCATCAACACTCATACGTGTAAGTTTTGGCTGTTCGTGCAAAATAAAAGTATAAATTCAATTTTTAATATTTACTTTTTATATTCACAAAATGATAATGCCCTACTTAACCGTTGCCCCCTCAGAGAAGGGCGGCAAGGGAATATTTACAACCAAGAGCATACCTGCCGGTACCGTTGTTGAAATTTCCCCCGTGCTGGTATTCAGTGCCAAAGAGCGCAAAGACATAGAAAAAACGAAATTATTCGATTATATTTTTGCTTGGGGTGCCCGGCAGCGCATGGCCTGCCTGGCGCTGGGTTATATTAGTTTGTACAACCACGACTATTCATCCAATTGCGACTATGAGATGGATTTTGAGGATAATTTAATGACCATAAAAACAGTAAAGCGTATAAAAAAAGGGGAGGAGCTTTGCATAAACTATAATGCAGTGCCCGATGACAAAACACCGGTTTGGTTTCACGACAAGATAAAAGGGTAATTAAGTTCACGAGTTTACAAGTTCCAGCGAGTCATTAGCACATGGTTTCGTTAAACAAACCAGCCGCAAGGTCGAAAACATTACGTGCAGGGCTACCAAGTTGTAAACTAGCGAACCTGTAAACTTGGGAGCTGGTATAATTAAAAAAGGGCGCACCAAGACTGACGCACCCTTATTCACCAAAACCAACTGTAAAAATCTTTAATATCTTAATTTATATCTTCTATTTCTTTCGTTATGCCGGTTATACCTGGCTCTGCTAACAAGTGCGCCCGCATTAAGCGTTTAAGGTGTACAGAAACCCGCTCCCTAAATTCCGGGTCGTCGTAAGGCACGTAATCATCACCCTTGCTCAACAGTTTTAAACAATATTTTTTTGACAGCAACAATTGGTTGATGGTGCCCATCAGCGATACCATTGTTAGCGTTACATCAACACTCTTAAATTGCCCTTTTTCTATTCCTTCTTCAATAATGGCTTTGATAGCTAATGAATTAGGAAGCAACAATGTTGTAATACTTTCTTGCAAGCTTTCCCGTTGGTTCATAATCATCTCCTGGTGTAATACCCGGTGGAACCTTCTGTTTAAAAAAAGCCTGTCGATGTATGAATCAATAATACGGTCAATTTTTTCTATGGATGTAAGGCTCTTGTCCCGAAGCAATCCCTCCAGTGTAACCCTTGCAGACGCAGCTTTTAGTTCAACCAATGCTTCAAAAAGCTTATCCTTCGATCCAAAATAATAATTTACCATCGCCACGTTTACTTCCGCCTTGGTTGCAAGGTCGCGTATGGAAGTGCCTTCAAAACCCTTTTGGGCAAAAAGTTCAATGGCAGCTTCTATTATTTGTTCTTTCTTATCCATGGGCACCTTTTTCTAAAACCTGTACAAAGTTAAACACTTGTTTGATATTAAACAAACGTTTGATTAATAATTTATAAAAAAATTCATCAAAAAATAAAATTGCCATGTGCAAACAGCAAAATGGGTTGTAAGGCAAGCATTTTATTGGTTAGTTGTAGGCGTATACAATTTTGCCAACCACATGGTTATCTTTATCTAAGCAGGTTTCGGTTTGTTTAAGTCCGTTGGCGTTGTATTCGTAATGCCAAGTAAGGTGGGTACTGGCCGCGTGCAAAACCTGGTTAAATTCTGCAAGCCTGCCCGCGCTGTCATAATCGAATAAAAAGTCAGGGAGCATTTTTTTCGCCGCCCTGTTATACCGCACAATATCTGTTAGTTGGTGCTGCGGGTTGTAATAGTAAAAATAGGTTTCTATGCCCTTACCGTTTTTCTTAAGATGCTCTTCTACCACGTTACCCTGCTCATCCTTTACAAAATCAACAACCGTGGTGTCTGTATTGTCCTTTATACGTAACATGCGCACCGGGGTACCTCCGTCGTAAAACCATTGGTGTACTTCTTTTGAATGGCTGTTCATAAAAGTGTCGCTGGTTAAAGTGGTAAGGGTGGCAATATTACCCGCCGCGTCATAGTCATACAAAACGGTGTTGGTAACATAGCTTCCGCCCGTGTCAACCGATTTTTTTATCAGCCCATTTTGGTAAAAGGCGTCAGTAACCCCAACGCTTCCTGATGGGTCTTTCGAGGTCGTAACTATCTCGGTCCCGTTATTTATTACTTGCTGTTGTAACACAAATCCTTCTATAGGCGTGCCATCACCTTCAAAGCTTTTTGCATTTACCAACGCTATATGGTTGGCCTTAAGTGCTTGGTATTGGTTATTGGTTTGGCGCGGCACAATTACATCGTTATAATAATACTGGCCGAAAGAAACACTGGTAAAAACTAGGCACATTATAAAAAAAAGCAACCTCATGGTATTGTTTAAGGCGCAAAAATACTGTAAACCAGTTATTAGCCATTAGTTTTTAGCTTTTCGTTGTAGTTTGTAAAATAGGTGTAAGCTATAAGCTGCAAGCCAAAAGCCAACAGCTTATAGCTTGTAGCCAATAGCTTTTTTGTGTATTTTTAGCCAAATTTTGCCAAGTGTCACATTTAGAAGAACGAAAGGAAAAAGTATGCCTAAACTGTAATACCCAATTAAACGGGCGGTACTGCCATGTATGCGGCCAGGAAAACTTAGAGCCGAAGGAAAGCTTCTGGCACCTTTTAACCCACTTTGTGTATGATGTAACGCATTTTGACGGTAAGTTTTTCAGCACGCTTAAATATCTATTGTTCAAGCCCGGCTTTTTGGCCACAGAATATCAAAAGGGAAGGCGTGCCAGTTACCTGCACCCCATACGCATGTATGTGTTTGCATCCGCCATATTTTTTGTGGTGTTTTTTACATTTATATTGAAGCCCGATGAATTAGGCGACGTGGTGGCTGAAAAAGGAAGGAATACCCTGAAAGAAGCTAAAATTGCCTTACAGGACTCCATAAGGCTTGCAACAGACTCGGCAAAAAGAAGCGGGTTTATGGAAGCATACGGTGCAATTAACAACATTTCTGCAGGTAAAAAGGGCAATGATTCTGCCGGGGCGGCTTATGAACAGTTGTTATCCGGCACTGAAGCGGATAAGTCTGATACAATTACGGTGAAGGATAAAGGCTGGAATTTTAAATTATATAAAGATGCTCTGCCGCCCACTGTGGCTAAATATGATTCAATCCAAAAAGGCTTGCCCCAAGCCACGCGCGATGGATGGTTTAAACGTATTATAAAGCGCAGGTCAATTCAAATTAACCAAAAATACCATGGCGATTATGCCGCTTTTGGCAAAAGTTTTACTGAAAAATTCCTGCATACCATCCCACAAATGATGTTTGTATCTGTGCCGTTTGTGGCTCTTATACTCCAGCTATTGTATGTGCGCCGGCGTAAACAGTTTTTTTATGTAAGCCATGTTATTTTTATTATTTACCTATATGTAGCCACTTTTATTGCATTGCTAATTTCATTTGGCTTGGATGCTTTGTACAAGGGCACAAATTTTGCGCCCTTCCACTGGCTGGATAATATTGTGCTTGTTTACATTTTTCTATATTGCTTGCTGGCTATGCACAATTTTTATAAACAGGGCTATCTAAAAAGCTTTTTTAAATATTTCCTGCTTCTTTTTATTTGCTCTTTTTTAAGCATATTAATCATGTCATTTTTCTTTTTCACTTCCTTAATGTCAGTTTAAATGGATAATTCAGTGGCCGAGTCTTTCGAAAAATTAGTGCAAATAATGGACGACTTGCGTGAAAAATGCCCGTGGGACAGGAAGCAAACGGTGGATACCCTGCGATCGATGACCATTGAGGAAACCTACGAACTGGCAGACGCCATCACCAATAAAGACTGGCAGAATATAAAAGAAGAACTTGGAGACCTGCTGCTGCACATTTTATTTTACGCGAAAATTGGCACGGAGCAAAACCAATTTACGCTGCAGCAGGTAATTGAGGGCATAAGCAATAAACTAATTATAAGGCACCCGCATATTTATGGCGACGTAAAAGTGAACGACGAGGAAGATGTAAAAAGAAACTGGGAAAAAATTAAGATGAAGGAAGGCAAAACGTCGGTATTAAGCGGCGTGCCAACATCACTGCCGGCCATGGTTAAAGCCGCCCGGATACAAGAAAAAGCCAAACAGGTTGGTTTTGAATGGGAAACTAAAGAAGATGTTTGGAAAAAAGTGGAGGAGGAGATAGGAGAGTTGCATGAAGCCATGGAAGCTGGCAACCAAGATGAGATAGAAGCAGAATTTGGGGATATTTTGTTTAGCCTGGTAAATTATGCACGATTTTTGAGGGTTGATGCAGAGAGTGTTTTGGAACGTACCAACAAAAAATTTATATACCGGTTTAAGCGGATAGAGGAAGAGGCTAAAGCACAAGGTAAAGATTTGCATGACATGACACTTGGCGAAATGGATGCAATTTGGAACCGGGTGAAAGGGGAAAAATTAATAACTAATAATGAGTAATTAATAATTGCCGTTGCTGTTGTAACCGCTTGTGTAATTGATTGAAAAGTTTGTAATGCAGAGGTTAAAAGCAGGCGGTTGCAATAAACTCTGCGTTAAAATGGTAATACCTTAATGCGTTTATATTTTCAATTATTAATTGTTAATTACTAATTATTAATTACAAAAAATTCTACATCCCCCTTGATACAGGTAATAAGAAAAGCTGTTTATAAGCACGGGTATATTTTTATTGCGGCAGCGTGGCTGTATACCATTTCATTTTTATTTACAAATTATTTTTCCTATAGTTCATCCCCCGAAAAAGTAAGCAAGGTTTTATCGGCCTATTTAAGGAAGCAGGAATTTAGATTTAATGATTTGGTTAGCGACACAACTTCGTTGGGGGTAATGTTAAGCGACAGCCCGTCGGACAAAAAAAAATCGTTGCTGGATAATGTTTTTGGTATTTATGCATACCGGTTAAATGAACAGGGTAACCCGGTTGAAATTTATTGGAATAATAATACGATGGAACCCGGTGCGGCTGATATCTTCCGGCCCGACGGTAATTATTTTAATACCTATCTCAACGGGTCGTTTTACTTTATTAAACAAACCATCACTTATAAAGGCAAACGATATATAATAGCAGGTCTGGTTCCTGTTCTTTGGAATTATTTTTATAATGAAAAATATAAGGAGCCGTGGTTTCAAAACTACCCGGAACTGGCTGGCGAATATGAAATAAGCAAGAACGATTCGGGTGCCGCAGTGCAAAATCAAAAACAAAAAGTATTATTTAGGATAAAAAGCAGGCACAGTGTCAATAACGACCGCCCCGGTGCATTTTCTACGCTTTTACGGGTGCTTGCCGTAATACTGCTGATTGTTTTTATTAATAGCATTGCTACGGATATAGTAGGCGATATTGGCTTTTTCAAAGCTTTTTTTCTATTGGCGGGGCTGGTTTTTTTATTACGGTACCTTACTTATTATTTCCCGGTGCCCTTTAACTTTAGGCAATTAAAGCTTTTTGAGCAAATTACCTACAGTAGTAAATTAAACCAGTCCCTTGGTGACCTGTTGATTAACTCGGTGCTGCTTTACTGGATGACTTCGTTCATAAAATTTAACCGGCCCAGGGTTTTTCAAAAAAGTATTGTGCCCGATAAACGTATCATGATTTTTTTTGCAGTGCTTTCGTTAACGTTCTTATTGTTTATACTTTATTTTTTTGAAGATACTATCAGCAGCTTGGTTGAAAACTCAAAGGTTAAGTTTGAGGTAACGAATTTTTTCACACTAGATGTGTCCATCATCGTAAGTTTTATCATCATTTGCCTGTTGTTCTTGTCGTTTTTCTATTTGTCACACTTATTCATCAAACCCCTTTTCAGGTCGCACTTGGCGCTCAACCACAAGCTGCTCATTATGGTTGCCATAGGCCTGGTGTTTGTATCTGTTAGGGCATTCACCAAGCCTGCAGGCGTAAGCCTGCTGGTACTGGTTTGGTTTATCATTTATATTTTGATACTTGAACGTAGAAAAAGTGACGCGGCAACCAATATTATAGAGTCGCCGTTCTTCCTATTTTGGGCAATATTTTTTACCCTGTCGGCCACCGTACTAATTTCATTCAAGGTGAGGCAGATAGAACTTGGCCAACGAAAAAATATTGCAGAGAGTTACGCCCTTAAAAACAACACCGAAGTGTTGCAGTTAATCAGTGTATCTGCCAACAGTATTGATTCCGCATCACTCAGTAATGATTTTTCACGCTTTAACAGCCCGTATCTCAATAGATATTTAAAAGACAGCATCATAAACAGCAGCTTCCAAGATATTCAAGACAAATATAGCACCCGCGTTTACACCTACGATGCAAAGCATGCGGCTTTGTTTAATGATGACTCCACGCCTTATAATATCATAAAGTCAAGCATCCAGGACCAGGCCAGAAAAACCAGTTCACCAGGCCTGTTTTATTATGAAAACTCCTCAGATGCGTTTAGTTACATTTATGAGAAAGAAATTTATAATGAGGGCGGTGTATTTGCAGGGTCTTTTTTTGTTGTTGTTAAGCCCAAACGGTACGACAGGGATGCGCTTTTCTCACCACTATTCAGGTTGGTAAAAAATTTATCCTCCGATGATATCGTTAACTATTCCATCGCCTATTATGAGAAGCAGCGCCTTTTTAAAACATCTAATAATGAATTTAATTTTCCCGATACCTTATACGCCGGCCAGTTGCCAAAGTTTGGCGATACCTTAATTTACAAAGATGGGTATAGCCAATATTGGTATAATACCGGTGGCAATAAAATTATTGTGGTTGTAAAAAAGAGCGACGGGCTGCTTACTGCATTTACTATATTCTCCTATCTTTTTTGCCTTTTTATAGCATTGGTTATTTTTCTGTACTATAGCAACCTTTTGTTTAAAACAGGCTTCCGCTGGGGTAACATGAAACAGGTGTTTTCATTCAACATACGCACCCAAATACAAGCCACGCTTATTTCAGTAAGCATATTTTCTTTTATAGTTATCGGTATTATCACCATTTCTTTTTTTGTGGTTAGTTTTAATAAAGACTCAAGCGACAAGCTAACGCATACGGCCAATGTAATAAAAAGCGAAATAGAGGAAGCTGAAAAAAAGCCCGATTTCAACGAAAACGGCCCGCCTGATATTAACACCGGGTTTAGCCAAGCGCTAAAGCAAAGGATAAAAGAAATTGCAGGCATGCAAAACGCCGATGTTAATTTATACGACCGCCAGGGTAACCTTGTTGTTACCTCGCAGCGTTTTATATTTGACAACCAGATACTCAGTAATAAAATGCAGCCTGCGGCCTACTATGCCCTGCATAATAACCACAGCACCCTGCATATACAAACTGAACAAATAGGTGCTATTGCTTACCTAAGTATATATGTTGTGGTACGGGATGTGAAAGGCAATGTAATTGCCTACCTTAATATACCATCCCTTAACTCGCAAAACGAGTTGAAGCAGGAGATTAATAATTTTCTTGTTACGCTTATAAACATCAATGCATTGATTTTTATTTTCGCCGGTGGCATAGCCATATTGGTAACCAGCCGTATAACATCCTCATTTACCCTTATAGGTAGCAAAATGAAGGAAGTAAGCCTTGGCCGCGTAAATGAGGAAGTGGTTTGGAAAGGCAGGGACGAAATAGGCTCTTTGGTAAATGAGTATAACAAGATGGTTCGCAAGTTGGAGCAAAGTGCCCAGGCACTGGCGCGAAGTGAGAGGGAAGGCGCCTGGCGCGAAATGGCGAGGCAGGTGGCCCATGAAATTAAAAACCCCCTTACACCCATGAAGCTGAGCATACAGTATTTGCAAAGGGCTATTAATAATAACTCGCCCAATGTAAAAGAACTGTCGCAACAGGTTGCCAATACCCTGATTGAGCAAATTGAGCAGCTTTCGAAAATAGCAGGCGACTTTTCGCAGTTTGCCAACATCAGCAATGTATCTATGGAAGAATTTGATATAAGTGAAGTAATTGCATCGCTTATAAACCTTTACAGCGCAGACAGCAATCTGCAATTGGAATGGGAAAGGGAAGATGCGCCCTATATTATAAAAGCAGACAAAGTGCAAATAAACCGGCTGCTAACAAACCTTATTAAAAATGCCATTGAGGCCACAGCCAATAATGATATTATAGAAATAACTATAAAGCAGTATGTGAAAGGCAATAATGTGGTTGTTGCCATCGCAGACAAAGGCTCCGGGATACCTGTTGACATGCGGCAAAAAATATTCATGCCTAATTTTACCACCAAATCATCCGGCACGGGCCTTGGGCTTGCCATTTGCCACGGTATAGTTGAAAAAGCAAATGGTAATATTTGGTTTGAAACGGAGAATGGCAAAGGAACCACCTTTTACGTTTCGTTGCCTTTGGTTAGCAGATAAAGAAATTGCGTAGAAATGCCATGGGGTTTAATTTTGTAATTGGTTTTGTTACAGCAAGCTAATGCACTGGTATATTCCTAGTAAAGCGGTCAAAATAGCTTAAGCACTGCCGCCATGCCGATTGAGTAACTATTAACCTGCCAAACAAGCACTTTCATTAAGAAACAAATTAACAAACGCAAAAAATACCTGCCAGTAAATGGTTTGGCCATGCTAGGCTATATTTGCGCCATGCGAAAGTTGAGCATGGACGAATTGGGCCGTAAAACAGTGGAGGAATTTAAGCTGGCTGCAAAAACACCCGTTATTGCCGTGCTGGACAATATACGCAGCATGCATAACGTGGGCAGCGTTTTTCGTACGGCCGATGCGTTTTTAATAGAAGCCATTTGCCTGTGCGGGTATACACCGCAGCCTCCGCACCGGGATATACATAAAACTGCCCTGGGTGCCACCGAAACGGTTGACTGGCTGTATTACCCACAAACCGTAGATGCTGTGGCAGATTTAAAGGCGCGGGGGTATACCGTGTACGGAATAGAGCAGGCCGAGGGTAGCATATCCTTAGAGAAATTTGTGACCGCACCCGGCGAAAAGATAGCCGTGGTGTTTGGCAACGAGGTGGAGGGCGTGCAAGGGGAGGTGTTGCAACTATGCGACGGCTGTATAGAGATACCCCAGTTGGGCATGAAGCATTCGTTGAACATTTCTGTGGCGGCGGGTATTGTATTGTGGAAACTATGCGAAGCGCGGTTGCAGACGGGAATTTGAGGGAACGCAGATGGTGAGGATTGAATGGATTTGTAGGATTAGGGGTACACTAAAGTTGAAATAAACTCCCCATATTTTTGGCTGGATTTCTAAATTGCAATTTTTTTTATCAAGATTAAACCGCTTTTTGGAATCATATAAATCACGGTTCTGTCATGTTTAACTTTTTTAAAAAAGACCCCTATAACAGGAAGATGCCTGCCGAATACAAGCACCTTATGAACCAGCGTGCTTATGAGGCTTTTTTGGATACCGTGCTTCAATATTTTAAGGAGAAGGGTGAGCCGGTGCTGAAGGTGGAAGATGGTTATATTGTTACAAAAGAAGGGGAAGGGCAAGGCTTGGAGTTTAAATACGGGTTGGATAACTTGGTACGACTAGTGGCCCCTGCCCCCAAAGAAGACCAGGAGTCAATCATCTATTCGCATTTTAACAAAGTGAGCCATGACAGGGGCTACATGCAGTATTATAAAAAAGACTATGAGGCGGCAAAACCCTTTTTGAAGATTTTGATTAAAGACGAAAGCATATTACAAACTGATGGTGCAAAAAATATTGTATATTATACAACTTTTCCCGGTACGGTTAATGTGCTTGTGTTTGACTATGACGAAAAGTTTACCTACTTGAATGCTGATGAAGTTAAGGAATGGGAGAAATCAAATACTGAATTGTTTGAGGCTGCCCAAGAGAATATAAATCAGGAACAGATAAACATACACCAGCTTGAATACGAGAAATCTGATTTTGAAGTGTTTGCATTTTTTAGCGGTGATTTTTCTGCGCCCTATATGCTAAGCCTTGAACAAAATGCCCCTTTTGCGGTGGGTCAATATGGCGCAGTGGTTGCCATACCCACAAAAGGCACGGCTTTTGTATCGCCGATTAAAGACAATGATGTTGTCGGGAGGATTAACCTTATGGCAGACCCCGTAACCAAATTTTATGACGAAGACCCCGGTAACATAACTTCCAAGTTTTATTGGTATTTTGAGGGCGTGTTCCAGTTGTTTCCCGAAACGCCTTCCACAGAAAAGGAAGGATTTGTAACCCTTTCATTACCCCAGCCATTAATACAATTATTAAAAGAAGCATAGAAGATGAGCACAGTAAAAAATTATTTATCGTTGGTTAAGTTTTCACATACCATATTCGCACTGCCCTTTGCGCTGATAGGATTTGCGTTGGGACTCAATTTTGACGGCCGCCCAGTGGTTGATTCTGGAGTTCCCCATTTTGCTTTACCTATTGGGCCTTCGCAACCAATTGTCGCTATTATCACAAAATTCATCCTCGTCCTTGTTTGCATGGTAACCGCACGTAGCGCGGCCATGGCTTTTAACCGCTATCTCGACAGAAGTTTTGATGCCAAAAACCCACGCACCGCCATACGCGAAATACCCAAGGGTATAATATCGCCCAACAGCGCGTTACGGTTTGTGATACTCAATTGCTTAATTTTTGTAACGGCAACATTTTTTATCAACCATATTTGTTTTTACTTGTCGCCGGTGGCGTTGTTTGTTATTTTATTTTACAGCTATACCAAACGGTTCACGCCTTTGTGTCACCTGGTGTTAGGGTTGGGCTTATCACTGGCACCCATCGGAGCCTACCTTGCCGTTACAGGCCGGTTCGACTGGCTGCCGCTGTTCTTCTCCTTTGCCGTTATTTGCTGGGTTAGCGGTTTCGATATTATTTATGCCTTGCAGGATATTGATTTTGACAAATCGCAGCAACTGTATTCCATCCCGTCCGTGGTGGGCAAAAAAAGGGCGTTGGTAATTTCCACGTTGCTGCATGTTGTAAGCGCGGCCTGTGTTATTACAGCTGGTGTGTACGGGCATTTCCATTGGATATATTGGGTGGGCATTGCTGTGTTTATCGGCATGCTGTATTACCAGCATTCCATTGTGTCACCAACCGATTTAAGCAAGGTTAATATCGCATTTATGACCGCCAACGGTGTTGCCAGCGTGGTGTTTGGCGTATTGGTAATTGCCGATTTGTTTGTGGGGTAGGGGGAAGTGCAATTGGTTTAACGGCCGTAAAAATTTCAGCCTGAGGTAAGCGAAGCACTCCGTGATAAGACCAGCGAAGGCTGGTATCTCTTAAATATTTGCAAACCTGGCTGAAGGGTTCAGCCGGGTTTGGGTCTCATCAACTTTGATAGATACCTGTCCGTCAGGGCGTATATCACGGCAAGACCGCGACGTTTATTATAATTTTTTGAAAATACTCCTACGCCTTTTTCTTGGCACCTTTCTTTTTAGGAGGGTTGGCCTTTATGTCTTCCATTATCTGTTTAACCTCCTCTATGGTTAAATCAGCCACCCGGTCCTGCTGCTCCTTGGTAAGCTTAAAGTTGCGCAGGCCTTGCTTTATATATGGGCCATAGGGGCCTTTAAGTACTTGTATTTTTTCTTTCTCAAATACTTTAATGGTGCGTTCATCCTTTGCAACACGTTTTTCTTCAATCATGGGGGCTATTTCCTCCAGAATTACGCTGTAGGGGTCCATACCCTTGTTTAGTGAATAGAATTTTTTGTTGTGGGATGCATAGGGTCCAAAGCGGCCTATATTTACGGTTACGTCTTCCCCCTCAAACTTGCCCAAATTGCGGGGCAGCTTAAATAGCTCCATGGCCTCGGCATAGGTGATGGTCTCGATGCTCTGTGTCGCTTTAAGTTTTGCGAAACGTGGTTTTTCTTCTTCGTTGGCTTCGCCTATCTGCACCATGGGGCCAAACCTGCCCATGCGTGCCACCACGCGCTTGCCACTGTCCGGGTCAACACCCAGTTCTCGCTCGCCTTTTATACGTTCCGCGTTTTCCAGCGTGCTCTCTATGTCTTTTTTAAAGGGCTTATAAAACCCGTCAACCATTTTAGTCCAAACCTTTGTACCGGCGGCAATTTCATCAAATTCGTGCTCAATGCTTGCCGTAAAACCGTAATCCATCACATCGGCAAAATACTGGTTTAAAAAATCGGTCACCACCAGCCCGAGGTCGGTAGGGAACAGTTTTGATTTTTCCGCTCCGGTCGTTTCCTGTTCGGTTGTTTTGGTAATCTTGTCAAGCTTCAACACCAGTACCCTAAAATCCCTTTTGATGCCTTCCTTATCTCGTTTTTCCACATACCCTCTCTTTAATATGGTGGAAATAGTAGGTGCATATGTTGACGGGCGGCCGATGCCTAGTTCCTCTAATTTTTTAACCAATGAGGCTTCTGTATAGCGTGGTGCAGGCCGTGTAAAACGCTCAACCGCCTTCATTTCTTTAAAATCCAATACCTGGCCAACGCGCAACGGCGGCAGAGAACCTTCTTCCTTACCTTCTTCCACATCCTCGTCGTCCTTGTCCTCCATATAAACCTTTAAAAAGCCGTCAAACTTCATTACTTCGCCTTGGGCAGCTAATTCTGCTTTATTGGTGGAAATGTCAATTTTGGCGGTGGTTTTCTCCAACTCGGCATCTGCCATTTGCGATGCCATTGTGCGCTTCCAAATCAGCTCGTACAACCGGTTGGTATCTGCGTCCTTCACGGTCGCATTTTCCATATAGGTGGGGCGTATGGCCTCATGCGCCTCCTGTGCCGATTCGTTTTTGTTTTTGTACTTTCTTACCTGTATATATTTATCGCCGAATTGCTTGCCTATCTGTGCCTTTGTGTCGGTAATCGCTGTGTCGCTTAGGTTAACGCTGTCTGTACGCATGTAAGTTATAAACCCGCTTTCGTACAGCTTTTGTGCAAGCAGCATTGTTTTGCTAACACCATAGCCAAGCTTTCTGCTGGCTTCCTGTTGTAAGGTAGATGTAGTGAATGGTGCGGCGGGTGATTTTCTGGCAGGTTTAACCTGTATATCTTTTACTTTATACGATGCACCGGCACAGCTTTTCAAAAACTTTTCGGCATCTTCTGTGGTATTCTGCCTGCTGCCTTCTGCGGTAAAAGTTACATTTTTATTATTAATATCCTTTGCTGCAAAAAGGGCCTCGATTTTAAAACTGCTGCTGGCCCCGAAGGCATTTATTTCCCTTTCACGCTCCGCGATCAGCCTTACTGCCACACTCTGTACCCTGCCTGCGCTTAGGCTGTTGCGCATGCTCATTTTACGCCACAACACGGGGCTAAGCTCAAAACCCACAATCCTGTCCACTATGCGCCGGGCTTGTTGTGCGTTTACTAAATTAAGGTCAACAAAACGGGGGTGGTCTACTGCTGCGCGTATGGCCGGTTTTGTAATTTCATGGAAAACAATGCGCTTGGTGGTTTTGGGGTCTAAGTTGAGCACCTCACACAAATGCCAGCTAATGGCTTCCCCTTCACGGTCCTCATCCGTTGCCAACCAAACCTGCTCGGCTTTTTTTGCCAGTTTTTTTAATTCGGCAACCACTTTCTGTTTGTCTTCAGGCACTATGTACCGGGGCGCATAGTTTTTATTCACGTCAATGCCCATATCGTCCTTTTCCAGGTCGCGTATATGCCCGTAACAGCTTTTAACCTCAAAATCGCTGCCAAGTATATTTTCTATGGTCTTTGCTTTGGCAGGAGACTCAACTATTAATAAATTTTTAGCCATGCTTTTAATATAGTGTGTTTAACCGGTTTTTCAACTTGATGTAGGCCCATGCCCTTAAAAATAAAGGGGCGGCAGCTGAAAATATTACTGCCGGAAAAGCTTTTTCTTGTTGAAAAGCACCTAAAAAACAACGGTTGAACAGATGCAATATTAACGCAATCAATCAATAATCAAAAAATATCGGGTAACTCTTATTTTGTAAAAGGGTGGAAAATGGGATTGGGACGGGTAAAAATTCCGTTTTTCAACACAAAAACTTGTGTTTTGATGTGGGCTGGATATATAACCAAATAGTATTTGAGTGCTTTTAGTCGGCCCTACTATTTCACCTCCTTAATAACATTCCACATTTGCTCGGCCACAAGCTGGTTGCCTTTGTCGTTCAAATGCACGCCGTCGGCGGTTAAAATACCTTTTTCAAGGTTTTTTGGGTTATTGGCAACGTTGTAGTCCAAAAGAAACTTGCGTAGGTCAACAAGGGGCACGTTTTCATCAGCGGCAATTTTGCGGATGATGTTACAGTATTTATTCAAATCACCGTCCTGCTCGTTGCTGAAATCTGTTTTTTCGCCGATGGAGGCAGGGGTACAGATTATTACCTTGGCATTATTTAGTTGCAGTTTATGGATGAGGGCATGGAAGAATTTCTCAAACTTATCGGCATCCGTGCCTGTTCCGTAGGTTCTTTTATGCCAAACATCGTTAACGCCCACAAACACAACCACTATATCGGGTTGTTTGGCAATAACATCGCTGTCCATCCGCAGGTAAAGGTCATATATTTTGTTGCCGCCAATGCCCGCCCCTTGCAGTTCGTAGCCGTTAATGCCCTGCTGTGCCAGCATATTTTGCATTACGGTGATGTACCCCTTGGGCTGGACGCCCGCCTGGGTGATGGAGTCTCCGAAAAAAATCACCTTCTTCTTTTTGTCCCGTATAAATGATGCCATAACAAGCATAAGTATAAATGCGCCAAATAAAAATAGTTTGTTCATATAACTTTTTGGCAAATGGGCGTTTTTGCTACCCATTGCCGAGGGCTTAAAAGTAGTATTATAATTGTTATTCCGTAGTTGCAGCAGATAATTTTTTTGTTGGGTACTAACTTAAAAAAAGTAAATCCAGGTTGTAAGCTTTCCAACAAAAGTGAAAACGCCTCCGGCGAATATCGTCAAGGAATAATTTTCCACCACATAGCACACAGTAGAAATCATAAGGGGCACATCGGACGCTCAGGGAATATAGGAGCGGTTAAAGCTCCTTTCTATTTGAACCTTTCTAAAACTATTCTGTTGCTCCGATGTCGTAAAAGCAAGTTGCCACTTCTTAGGCATGATAAATTGAGGAAATAATACATAAACTTTATTCGCTTCTATGTTTTCTAAAGCACCTATGTGAAACCTATGTTCTCTATCCAACTATGTGGTGAAAATCCTCCGCAAGGCTTTACAGTGCCGCTTTTTGCCGGTATTCCTTTGGGGACAGCCCGGTGCTTTTTTTAAATATTTTGTTGAAGTTAGATAGTGTTTTATACCCGCAGCTAAAGGCTATCTCCGAAATATTCAGGTTGCTTTCCAACAGGTATTTGCATGCTTTTGAAATACGCACTTCGTTTAGGTATTCAATAAAATGCTTGTTGGTGCGCTGCTTGAATAACCTACAAAATGCGGGCGGGGTAAGGTTGGCCACCTTGGCAATATGCTCCAGCGAAATATCCTTGAAAAAGTTGTTGCTTATATACGTGTATACCTCGCTAAGCCTGTCGGGCTTGCTCTGTAAAATAACACCGGTGTACAACTCGTTTGCCAGATATTCAATGTCTTTGGAGGTGCTGAGGATGTGCAATATTTCCATCAGTCCAATAATCCTGTCAAAGCCCTGCATGTCAACCAGCACTTCCATTTTCTCGGCGACTTTCTGCATGGTTTTGCCAGTAATTTTAATACCCCTGCCGGCACGGATAAAAAAGTCATTTATTTTACCGCTCTCTTTCAACTGGTAAAAGCCTTTTGAAAACACATCCTTATTAAAATATACCACTATGCTTTTTGAACGCAGGTAGGTAAAGCCCTTGTAAAAAATTTCATCGTTCAGCCACACATGGGGCAGGTTGGAGCCGAGAAACACCATGTCGCCTGCGGTAAAGCTGTCAAGTTTATCCCCTACAATCCTGTTGCCATAGCCTTCCTTAATAAACACCAGTTCCAACTCAGGATGGTAATGGAAGGGGGCTTTTGAATACTCTTCATCGCGCTTAACCACCGCAATATGGGCTTGCAATTCGTTGGTTATTTCTACATGTAAAGCTTTCATGGCTTTTAAAAAGGTTAATAAAGTGGAAGTATTTTGTACAATTAAGGGGTAAATATAGCGCAAGCCGATGCGTGCGTGGTAAAATTTGATAGTATTTTATTGGTAAAGTTTAGTTAATGATGCTAAAAATAAACCAGTTTTTTGCGCTTAATATCATCGGGCGCTTGGCTTGCGGATGCTGCAATTGTAAAAAATATCCCCATCCGTTCATTAAAAAACACATAGATGCCATACATTCGTATCGCTACTTGGGCGTTCGAAGCACAAAATGCGTATTACCCGCTTATAGATAAACTTGCCTTGATAATATGAGCATACTTGAGAACCTTGTACAGGAATTGACTGATTTTTTTGGCATAGGTGCCTGGCTGGAAATGTTTAAAAAGGGTGATTATTCCCGCCTGCACACTTTGGATGGCGTATTGGGTGCCATAGGCCCCTTAATACCCCTTTTGATGGTGCTGGAGTTTGCCAACGCCCTAATAAGCCGGCGTTTTAATAAAACGCATTATAAAAACACCATGCTTATATACGTGTTTAACAGGTTTGTGGGTAGGTTTATTTCCATCGCGTTGGTCGCTTTTTGCATTGGGGCTTTCCAGCCGTATGCCATATTAAAAACCACCAATACCTGGTATTGGTTTATTTATTCTTACATCGCTTGGGAGCTATCACATTTTGTATACCATTATTACGGCCATAAGGTGCGTTTGTTTTGGTGCCTGCACTCTACCCACCATGCACCCGAGCACATGAATCTCACCGTGGGTTTCGCCCATTTTTTTCTGGAGGCCCCGTATGCAGATTTTATCCGCACAACCATTTGTATGTTATTGGGGGTACAGCCGCCCGTGCTGTTTTTGGTAATGTTTATTGACGGAACCTGGGGTACTTTTATCCATGCCGGTGAAAACCTTTTAAAAGATGGCCGCCTGGGGCCGCTGCGGCACATCATCCTCACACCTAGCCACCACCGGGTGCACCATGCGCGCAACCCCATGTACATGGATACCAATTTTTGCAACCTGCTGAATATTTGGGACCGCATTTTTAAAACCCACCAGTACGAGGAATATGAGGTACCACCTGAATATGGCATTACCCGCCCCATTAAAAACGGCAGTTTTTGGGATGTTTATTTTGGCGAATTTGTTTGCCTGTTTAAAGACGTTTATAAAGCCCCCGGCATTAAAAACAAATTGCTATACATCGTAATGCCGCCCGGGTGGAGCCACGATGGCAACCATAAAACTGCACGGGTGGTTAAACGGGAATTTTTTGCCGGCCAAGAGAAGCAATACGTGGGCGAACGCGAAACAGATATGGCAGGGGTGGATTAAGCTGCAATGGTAATGGAATTATGCTTTTAATACACGCCAGCATTTTTATATTGTTGCTTCAAGTTTGTGATTTATCTTTTCACCGTTTGCGATGCATATGTGCTTTCAAAAATTTTGTCGGCATTGGCGGCCTCAAACCCCTCGCGGCGGTGTTGCCGCTGTATGTCAGCCGCATCTATGTCCGCAAAAGCAGGCAGAACTTTTCTTTCCGCAAACTCCACGTACGAGCCCGGTATCCGGTACAAAGTGTCAGGGGCAAACACGGCATCAATCATCTCGGCAACAGTGGAGCTCTGCAACAGGTATCCGTCACCGCTGGTTTTAATTTTTCCGCCGGAATCGTTCAAGGTAAAACCTCGTTTCTCTAAAAACTGGTTAAAGTCGGCTATTGTGTTATACCCTACTGGCAGGTTATGCACACTTACAGTAAAGTGGTTAAGGTAGTAACGGTTGTAAATAACCCAGGCGGCGTATTCGCTTTCTGCGTTAAGTGCCAGGTAATCCTCCAGCGTGGGCAGCCGCCACAGCCCGCTGTGCAAAAACTGGTCAATCGCTGCCGCATCATCAAGGTTAAGGCTGTCTACAGGGTCGGCGGCAACCTCGTCGGTATAGCTGTGTATAATGGCTTGGGTGGCAGGGGATAGGTCTTTCACCCGCAGTTCGCTTACAAATATCCTCGGGTATTTTTCGCTGGGCGGCGCATACCAGTATGCATCCAGCTTTTTGGCCGGAAAAAAATAAGGCTGCATTTTTTGGTACCCCAAATGCAAAAATATTTTTTCAAACGATTGTATGCCAAGGTGCGGCACCCCAAGGGTGCGGAAAGCAATATGATCGTTTTCAATGTCAGGGGCCGAGTGTATAATGCCTTCTTCCATCATGGCATCTATCACTTTTTGCACATCGGGTACCCGTTGTGTGTATCGCCCCATCAGGCCATCCAATACTTTATCAAGAATAGTATTTGTCATACCGAATTTTTTAGTAGCCAGCAAGGTTATGGTTTTACCGGGCTGCAATTTAAAGCGTTTTCAGCAGGCGTGAGCGGTACATTTTGGCTGGCCAGTAAAATTTGCGACAATAAAATTGTCACTGTTTGTTTCAAAACGTAAAACTCCAACACCTTAAAATTTCCCGCCCCGTCCAAAAAATATTTTGTGGTATTGAAATAATGCTCATCTTTGGTGTACTAATCAAATAGTACACTAAATCACTAAGCGATGGTTTCGGTAAAAGGGCTTCATTTCAGTTATCCCAAAAAAACGGTCTTCAAGGGGCTTGACCTTACCTTGAAGCAGGGTTATATATATGGTTTGCTGGGCAAAAACGGTACGGGTAAAACAACCCTGCTGTACAATTTGGCGGGCCTGCTGTTTCCGGTTAAAGGCACCGTTACGGTGTCGGGCTTTGTGCCAAGCGAAAGAAAACCGGCCTTTTTGCAGGATATATTCATGGTTCCGGAAGAATTTCACCTGCCCGATATTTCCATCAAACATTACATGCAATATACATCCCCTTTTTACCCCTGGTTTTTGGAGGATAAGTTTATCGAATATTTAGCGGAGTTTGGTGTGCCGTTTAACAGCAACCTGCAACACCTAAGTTATGGCCAGAAAAAGAAGGTGCTGATAAGCTTTGGCCTTGCCGCCAATACATCGTTGTTGTTGATGGACGAGCCTACCAACGGGCTTGATATTGCAGGCAAAAGCCAATTGCGAAAAATTATAGCGGGTGCTTTTGATGAAAAAAAATGCATCATCATCAGCTCGCACCAGGTAAAAGATTTGGAGAACCTGGTAGACCGGGTGACTATTATTGACGAAGGCGATATTTTACTGGACGAGAGCATACAGCGCATCGGTGAAAAACTTACGTTTAAAATTTCGTACGACGCGTCTGAAACATCGTGGGCCATATATAGTGAGCCGATGCTGCGCGGCAATGCCGTTGTGGTGGTTAACCTTGACGACGAAGAAAGTAAAATTGACCTGGAGCTGCTGTATAAGGCAGCCATGGCAAACCCTAAACTAATCCATTCTATTTTTAATAATTAAAAGCTTGTATGGGCCAAATGCTTACTATAAAAAGGTTGTATTTGTTGTTGGGCAAACAATGGTTTGAAAACCGAAAGGCATACATGCTCTTTTTTGCGGCGGCGGTTGCGTTGCTGGCAGGTTGGTTCTTATTTTTTTTGATGGCGGGCAGCCCCT
>Ga0364894_10135_pt1 | contig 26820 bp, 31 predicted proteins | sample ExccelJu500001D4_FD_206942 | JGI IMG/M metagenome (GOLD analysis project Ga0364894, IMG submission 206942) | Enriched cells from Trout Bog Lake Hypolimnion, Wisconsin, USA - BchlTB.July16.5000.01.D4 | ecosystem: Environmental > Aquatic > Freshwater > Lake > Hypolimnion/Profundal zone | place: USA...
AACAGTTGTTTGTTGATGATGAAGGTGCCAACCGCCTGATTGATCCCCCCATGCGCTCGCCTTGGGTTATTTAATTTTCATCACAACAAATTACTCGTATCCACTCATTACAATATCTTGGTATATCATGAAAAAAGCTATACGTCTTTTTTGCCTTATTATCTTTATACACAGCTTAACGCCATACATAGTTGCAGCACAACCAGGTGGTAAGTCGCCTGCGGAAGACATCCTTGCCGCAATGCCCGTACAGAATAAGCAGCAATTGGAAAGGAACATGCAGGCGCTTTCAGCACTTGGGGAAAGCGGCATTACCCAAATAGCAGGCAGCCTAAAGCCCATGGGCAGCGGGGATAATACTGCAGCAGAATATGCCCTTAACAGTTATTCGTTTTATGTAATGCAGCCCGGTAAGGAGGAGTTGCGCAAAATAGCCGCGCGTGCTTACATTGCGGCCCTGTCCCAGTTGTATGATAATGTTGCCAAGCAGTTTATCATCAAACAATTGCAGCAGGTTGGTAAAGAAGAATCTGTGCAGGTGCTGAAAAGTTATCTTAATGATGAAGTGCTTTCTGGCCCGGCAGCAAGGGCACTTGCCCAAATAAATACGCCTTCGTCTGCGGAAGCCCTGTTGATGGCATTATCTACATCAAAAGGAGCCATACAGTTATCTATTGTTGAAGCGTTGGGCAATGTTGGTTATAAGCCCGCCTCCAATGCCATAACAGGCATAGCATCCGCAACAACGGATATTCCGTTGAAAAAAGTAAGCCTATACGCACTAGCATCCATTGGTAGCCCGTCAGCGGTTACCACGCTACAAACAGCAGCCCAAAAGGCTGGCTACACGTATGATTATACGGATGCTGTTTCCGCATATGTATTCTTCCTGCACAAACTGGCGACAAACGGCAACGCGGCACAAGCCGAAGAGGCGGCAAAGCAATTGCTAAAGGCTGCTGACGGAGCAGGGCAGGTGCATACTAAAATGGCAGCGTTGCAATTAATTACCGAAATAAAGGGCAGCGCCAGCCTGCCATTGTTAAAGTCAGCCTTGCTTGATAACGACATTAAATACAGGGGTGCCGCACTTTCTTTTGCTGCAAAATTTCAAAGCCCTGCTGCCGATAAAGAATGGCTGAATTTGTTGCCATCTTTAACGCCTGCCGCCCAGGTGCAGGTGGTTGATTTTTTAAGCCAAACAGGCGATGCCAGCTTGTTGTTGGGAATACAAAAATTGTTAAAGCATAATAATGCAGCGGTTAAAATTGCAGCTATTAGCGCTTCGGGCAAAATTGGCGGCAAGGCCGCGCTGCCTGTGTTGTTAGAAGTGATGAAAATCGGGGATGCCGATGATATAGCGGCGGCCAGAGCAGCCCTGCTTACGCTAAAAAGCAACGATATTGTTGCGCCTATCGCTAAAGCGTTGCCGGGTATGCCCGCACCAGCGAAAGTGGCCTTGTTGCAAGTGATGGCGGCACGTTCTGCAAACAGCGCCAGCCGCGAAATATTTGCCGAAGAAAAAAGCAAAGATTCAGTTGTGCATAATGCGGCCGTGGAGGCCTTGCCAAATGTAGTGAGCGGGCAAAACCTCAAAAAGGTATACAACTTGCTTAACCAGGCAAAGCCATCGGATGTTCCTTACCTTCAGCAGGCAATCATAGCCGCATCTGCGGATATAAAAGAGGCTTCTGACCGTACCGATACCATCCTCACAGCATTAAAGGCGGCACCTGTAGACAAACAATACTTATACTACAATGTGCTTGCTGCCATAGGCGGCAAACCGGCCTTGGCAGCACTACAATCAGCATATGCTAGTGGTGATGCTGCGTCTAAATCTGCCGCAGTTAGCGCACTGTCAAAAACAAAAGATATTAGTGCTGCCAGAATACTGTTACAAATAGCCCAGCAACCAGGCGCTGGAGAGGCGGCATTGGATGGGTATATCTCCATCATTCAAAGCAGTTCATTGCCGGCCGACCAAAAATTACTAATGCTTAAAGAAGCTATGGCGGCTGCAACAACGGATGCACAGCGTAAAAGCATATTGGTTGAAGCGGGCGAGTGCAGAACATTTTTGGCTTTGGTATTTGCAGGTGCTTATTTGGATAATAGCGTGGTGCAACAGGAGGCCGCACATGCGGTAATGGATATTGCATTATCTAACAACGACTTTACAGGCGATGTAGTGGTTAGCCTTTTAAATAAAACGCTGGCTGTGTTAAGCGGGCAGGATGCCGATTATGACAAACAGGCTATAAAGAAACGCATTGCTGATATTACCGGCAAAGCAGGCTTCGTGCCCATGTTTAACGGCACAGACCTTACCGGTTGGAAAGGCCTTGTAGAGAACCCGATAGCGCGCGCAAAAATGAACCCGGATACATTGGCTGCCGAGCAGGCGAAAGCTGATAAAATTGCACACGACGGCTGGTTTGCCAACGACGGCCTGCTTGTGTTCAGCGGCCATGGCGAAAACCTTTGCACGGTAAAACAGTATGGCGATTTTGAAATGTTTGTTGATTGGAAAATAACCAAGGAAGGCGATGCCGGTATTTACTTGCGTGGCAGCCCGCAGGTACAGATATGGGACACATCCCGTATCTCCGTGGGTGCCCAGGTTGGCAGCGGCGGGTTATACAATAACCAAAAATACCAAAGCAAGCCGCTGGTGCTGGCAGATAATGCGATAGGTGAATGGAACAGCTTTCACATTATAATGCGCGGCGATAAAGTTACCGTGTATTTAAACGGTGTGCTGGTAACGGATAATGTGGTACTGGAAAATTACTGGGATAGGAGCCTGCCGATATTTGTTAAAGAACAAATTGAGTTGCAGGCCCATGGCACTTATGTGGCCTACCGCGACCTGTATATAAAAGAACTTACGGGCTCGCCATCTTTTGCGTTGAGCAGCGAAGAAAAGAAAGAAGGGTTTAGTTTGTTATTTGATGGCAGCAACCTTGACCAATGGACAGGCAACACCGTTGGCTACAAAGTTGACCAAGGGAGCATTCTTGTTGATACCGCCGACGGCCATCCCGGCAATTTATATACTAAACAACAGTATGGCGATTTTGTGCTGCGTTTTGAATTTCAGCTAACACCCGGTGCCAATAACGGTATAGGTATACGCGCCCCATTAGAAGGGGATGCGGCTTATGTGGGCATGGAAATACAGGTATTGGATAATGAAGCCGATATGTATAAAGACCTGCATGTTTACCAATACCATGGCAGCGTGTACGGTGTGATACCGGCCAAGCGCGGTTTTTTAAAACCCACGGGCGAATGGAATTATGAAGAGATAACTGCGAAAGGGCCAAACATAAAAGTGGTGTTGAACGGCGAGGTAATATTGGATGGCAATATTGATGATGCCAGCAAGAATGGCACGGCCGACAAGCGCGAACACCCCGGCTTGCACAATCCATCAGGGCATATCGGTTTCCTGGGGCACGGGTCGGTGGTTCGGTTTAGGAATTTGCGGGTGAAGGAGTTGTAGTTGTTGCAACATAATAAGCTGGTTGGGTGTTTTGATGACTCAATTTGACTGCTATGTACTTGGTAAACTGTGAGATAGAGCCGGTAATATTTCGCTATTTGGTATAACCCAAGGCTTTAGCCTTGGGTTTAAAGAGTGGATGTTCCCGGCTTTAGCCAAAGTCTTCTTCGTAGCCAAGGCTTTTAATGAAATGGTTATACTCTGCCATAAAAGTTACTTTTTGGTGGTGCGTTTGTTGATTGTCTATATATGCCCTTACCAAATCAATCTTGTCATTACTTACGGAAGCGGCAAAAAATTTATCGGCCCATTCCGACTTACCTTTCAACAACCCAATTTTATTTGCCCAAAATGCACTTTCTCCTTTTAATAGCTGCATTTGGTTTGATATGCTAAGGTCATGTTTCAGTAGCATTAGCGTGTGTATATGTTCATGATAGCCGTTGATCCTGTCAATGAAAATATTTTTTTCAATTGCATTGGTTTTTATGTGGCCACATACCTGCTCGAGTATCGGCGGTTTTAATATCGGCTGCCTGTTTTTTGTTGCCCAAACGGCGTGTACCCAAATTTTTATGTACGACATTCTTATAGATGTTTCAATTATTGTTTAAAGTATGTCAGTTTTTTGCAAATTTTTATTTTTTCTACAAAATATTTTTTTCAAGTAGGCCAAGGCCTTATCCCATGTTTTCGTTATTGTTGTTATCAAGCCTTAAACACTTTGGCTAAAGCCAATACATACTTGCGCATATTTTTTCCCCAAGCCTAAAGGCGTTGGGTTATTTTAGGAAACATTTTGTTTGAAGGCCATTTTGTCTTTTTGCCAATAGGGAAGCGTAGTTTAACTGTTTAGCATAATTGTCATTAATTATCAATGATTGGCTATCCCGGCAATATTTATTGCTAACTTTCAGCCTTTAATCTTACGGATGATGATTGCTAATATGTCGTATGTAAACGGGGTGTCTGCCATTCCGTTGCTGGGTGAAACCATAGGTGAAAACTTAAAGCGGACTGCGCTTAAATTTCCCGAACAGGATGCCCTTGTTTGTGTTAACCAAGGCTACCGGGCCAGTTATGCCGAATTTGAGAAACAAACAGAAACAGTTGCAAAAAGTTTACTGGCATTGGCCGTAAAGGCTGGCGACAGGGTAGGGGTATGGGCACCAAACCGGTACGAATGGGTAGTGCTGCAATACGCCACGGCCCGCATTGGGGTAATACTGGTCAATATCAACCCCGCATACCGCTCTTCCGAATTGGAGTTTGTGTTAAACCAGTCGGGCGTAAGTATTTTGGTATCTGCGCTTATGTATAAAAGCAGTGACTATAAGGAGATGATTGAATTGGTGTGGGAAAATGTACCCGAACTTAAAAAGGTTATTTATTTGGACCAAGACTGGGATGCTTTTTTGGCAGAAGCAGATGCCATTGCCAACTATGAACTTGCCGAGGCAGAAGAGAAGGTGCAATTTGATGACCCGGTAAATATACAGTACACATCGGGTACAACTGGTTTCCCCAAAGGGGTAACCCTTAGCCACCACAACCTGTTGAACAACGGTTATTTTATAGGCCAGCGGTTGAAGTATACCGAGCATGACAGGGTTTGCATACCTGTGCCGTTTTATCATTGCTTTGGTATGGTAATAGGCAATTTATGCTGCACTTCGGTGGGGGCTTGCATGGTAATTCCCGCCGAGGGGTTTGACCCCAGGCTAACGTTGGAAGCTGTAGAAAAAGAGCGCTGCACATCGTTGTACGGGGTGCCTACCATGTTTATAGCCGAACTTAACCTGCCCGACTTTGATACTTTTAATCTTACCTCACTCCGCACGGGTGTAATGGCCGGGTCCCCATGCCCGGTGGAAGTGATGAAACAGGTGCAACGTAAAATGTATATGCGCGAGGTAAGTATTTGCTATGGCATGACGGAAACCTCGCCCGTGTCAACCCAAACTGTAATTGGTGCCCCTTTGGAAAAGCAAGTGAGCACGGTGGGTACGGTACAGGACCATCTTGAAATAAAAATTGTAGACCCTAAAACAGGGCATATCACCCCCCGGTGCGTACCGGGAGAATTGTGTACCAGAGGGTATTCCGTAATGCTGAAATATTGGAACAACCCCCAGGCCACTGCCTCTGTGTTGGACATCGCCGGTTGGATGCATACAGGGGACATTGCCGTGATGGATGAGGAAGGGTACATTAATATTTCCGGTAGGATTAAAGACATTATCATACGCGGAGGGGAAAATATTTCACCAAGGGAAATAGAAGAGTTTTTATACACCCACGATGCCATTGCCGATGTGCAGGTGATTGGTGTGCCTGACGAAAAATACGGCGAAGCGGTGATGGCTTGGGTAAAACTGAAAGAGGGTGTAACCATAACACATGCAGAACTGCAGGCCTTTTGTAAAAACCAGGTTGCCCATTACAAAGTACCAAAATTTTGGAAATTTGTTGATGCCTTCCCCATTACCATCACCGGAAAGGTGCGCAAGGTGGAGATGCGGGCAATATCCATAAAAGAGCTTGGGCTGGAAGCAATCGCAAATATAAAAACATCGTAAAAAACGTTGAAATCTTGTGTTTTCTATCGTGCAGTTGTTAGACGGCAGTTTAACCCAGCAATGATCGAACTCTCCTCAACAAAATGCGTTCCACACCATAAAATGTGGAAATAGCTATACAATGCCATTTTCTTACAACTGGATTAGTATAAAGAAATTTTAATATTTCATTAAGATAAAAAATATCTGTAACCCGCTACTGCATTGCATTTGCAAACTTCAAAGAATATTTTGAGCATTCAGACTGTGTTACAATGGCAAAAGTTTTGATTTCTCTTAACGTGCTTGCGTCTGTAATCAAAATTTTATTCTTTTTAATTTGTTAACCTCCTGTAAAACACAATTATGAAACATTTAGTACTTTTTTTTGCAATGAGTATTGCAGTTATTCCACTTTGTGCACAAATAACCCAGGGCAGCTGGCGTTTTAGAAATGATGACGGCACAGAAATTACGGCCAGTTATATGGCCAGCCAAAACCAAACGCCGGTAATAAAAGTTGACACCAACGGACTTATACGACTGCGCATTGAATTGTATAATCCTGACAGTGTGAATTATATTGATCTTAAGAACGGAGTGCTGCAGGATTCGGGTTTGTTTTCGGCCGGCCAATGGGTAACCATACCAAGCGGAGTGGTAGGCTTAAACCCTTTTTTGCTTGCGGGAAGCAGCCCCAATGTAACCGATGGTGAATTAACAACAACACAATTGGTTAAAGAGGGGTATATATACCAGCCCGGTAAGGTAATTGTTTCGACAGATTCCTTATCTGCCGACACTGTTCAAGCGGCATTTGAAACGGAATATGAATGGGTGTTAAAACGTAATGTTACCCTTTTGCCATCCACTACATATTATTTTAGGTTTAGCCCATCAGTGCCCACCAGTTTTATACCGTTGCCATCATTACAAACTGATGCATCGTTGTTGGGAGTGAATTTGATAAATTTTACTGCCACACCTGTGGGCAAAGTAGTGGAGTTGCAATGGACAACCGCAACGGAGCAGAATAACGACCATTTCACCGTGCAGCGCAGCGTTAATGCAGTAGCTTGGCAACCGCTTACAACTGTGCCTGGTAACGGCACCACCGGACTACGGCATACGTACACAGCGACAGACGGCAACCCTTTAACTGGCTTAAATTATTACAGGCTTGCCCAATACGACCATGATGGCAGGGTAACCTATTCAGGCATAAAAAGTGTAAATACACTTGGCACCGCAAATGCTTTCGTATATCCCAACCCTGCGCCTGCTTCGGGAGGTATTAATATAAGCTTGTCAAATTATATAGGCAAGGTTACGGCGGTACTCAGCGCCATGAACGGCACCATTATTCATAATGAAGTTATAGAGGCGGATACCCAGTCAGGCAATTACACGTTGCACTTTACTAATAAGCCACCCGCCGGTGTATATGTCCTTCATTTGAAAGGACAGAACATTGACAAGGCAATTAAAGTGGTAATCCAATAAATAAAATGGGTATTTGATAGTTTAACTACTGGCAGAAAAATAAAAATGCTTAAGGACTGACATAAAACAAAACAAGAGCCGCCGGTACTAATACCTGGCGGCTTTTTAATGTTGGGTTATACTCAGTCTTTCCACATCTTCTGCGGTTAAATCGAACATGGGCGGTGTTTTTACCCCAAGCAGGTTGATGTAAATATATAGCTCGCCCCGATGGTGAATTTCATGCTCCACCATGGCACGCAGCCATTTCCAAACCGGTATCTGGGCATTACCCGGTGTGGTGCATTTCCGCTGAAGGTCTTCATCCGCCAGGCTTTCGAAAATATTTATGGATTGTTGATGCAATGAATAAAAATAATCCATAACATTTTTATATCCATCAGCCAAATTCCGCCCGCAGCCATGGTAAGCGCTGTTTCGGCCGGCAATGGTTTCCGCAAACATGTAACGCTCTATGGCAGCAATATGCCGCACCTGGTCGCCAATGGTAAACTTGCCGGGCATATAAGCCCATTCCAATTTTTCTGGCGGTATTGTTTTGATTAGTTTATTGGTGCGCTCCCTTACTTTTTCATAATAAACCAAAAATGATTTTACGGAGGTTATTTCCATGGTTGTTTGGTTTAGCGGGATGCCTTAAGATAACAATCGGTTGCTGATGTTTGCCAAATGGTGGTCATCATGTTCGGCAACAAAAAATGCCAAGTCAATAATACGCATCGGCGTTTTCAAGCGTGGGTGTGAAGAGACTTTTAATAAATCGCCCTCCCCTAATTGCATCAGTTTCTGAACAAAAGGTTTCCTTAGTGCCCTAAAGCGTTGCAGCAAAATAGCGATTTCTGTAACATTGTGGCTTGCCTCATGTGTCTTGCGGTTGGCGAGGTCTGTAATCCTCAATTCAGGCAAGCCGTTTACCAAGTCTTCAAGCCTGCCAGACCATAACGTCTCCAAGTCGGAGAGATGCCCGATTTCTTCTTTCACACTCCATTTTCCGTCCACTTTCAAAACCAACACTTCGGGTCTTGCATTGTGTGTCAGTTCTTCTAACCGTGCAGGGGTGCCCCTAAGCCGCTCAATAATACCGGGCAGCAGACCGTTGTCTTCTATTAAAGGAAACTTCCTGTTGAACCATTCTGTTTTTTGCATGTTTGGTTGGGATTTTTGGAGGTTGTTGACTATGGGTAATTTGGTTGTAAAAGTAGGCGAAAGGGTAATTTATTACAACTAATCGGGTGTGTTATACACAGCAATTTACTTTCGTTCGAAATTTTTACCTTTGTAAAAACATGCATAATGTCTGTTGTAAAAACCCATAAAAAAGTAAACGAACGGCCGCGCAAGGTTTCGGTAAAAAAAACTAAGCCCAAAAAAAATGGTTTGGCCGCTGTAGACCAATTTGTAAAGCTGGCGGAAAAGTACAACCTTGATTTTAATTACATCAAAGAATGATAGCGATTGCAGACAGCACAGTCATCTTTCATCTTCGGTATCATCAGGCTAAAATGCGGCAAATAATGATGGCTCTTGATATTACAGAGTTGTTGATAACAAGGATAAGTTATCTGGAACTTTTGTCTGGCGCCAGCGAAAATGCCAAGTTGGATACCCGCAAAACACTCAGCCCGTTTACAGTTTTAGAATTTGATAAAAAAGCTGCTGACATTGGCAATACCCTTGCAATGAAATACCGGGTAGGTGCTAAAAGCAGTAAAGATTTTTTAATTGCCTGCATTGCAATTGCCAATAAACTGCCCTTGTTAACCGAAAACGATAAAGATTTCCCATATAGAAGGTTACGGTTGTTGCCTTACCGGATAAGCGATTATTAGCCTCCCCCTAAAACGCCAACACCACCCCCTCTTCCAATGCCTTGTCATAATACTTCTTATCAAACATATACAAATAAGGTGCTCTATGGGGGCCGATATTTCGTTGTTCGTCCAGCCGTTTGATAATACCTAGCGATAAAAGCCTTTTGGGAAAATTGCGCCGGTCCAGTTTTTTACCAAGGATGGTTTCGTACAGCACCTGTATTTCCGGCAAGGTAAATTTTGCAGGCAGTAAGTTGTAGCCAATGGGTTGGTGGTAAATCTGCAATTGCAGCATTTTAAGGGCAGCCGTGGTCATATCGTTATGGTCAAAAAGCAGGGGCGGGATGTTACCTATATCGCACCATTCCCATGTTTCGGTAAAAGCGTCAGCCTGCGGCATTGCTTCGGAGAATTCCACAATGGCATAATAGCCAACCGAAATCGTATGGTCCATCAGCCAGTTGTCTTTGGTAAGGGTAACATTGAACCGTGCTTCAAATTTTTGCAAATCGGCCAAGGTTACTTTGGCCCTGTCTGGGTCGCCAAAAGTGTAAAATTGTTGCAGAAAAACATCCGCCAGCCCAGTTTTTTCTTCCAATATCCTACCTGCCGCCTGCGTTAATGTTTCTCCACGCTTTATATACCCGCCGGGCAGGCACCAGCCTTCCAAAATGGATGGTTTTATCAACAATACCTTCAACTGCTGGTCATGATAGCCAAATATGGCGCAGTCAATGGACACATGCGGTAGATATTCCTTATAACCGTGCAAAATAAATTCCCTGGCTGTTGCTTCTTTGTCCATTAATCGAAACTAAAAATTTAATTGGGTAAATATACGCAATATAAAATTTACAACTATCTTTATTGCGTATTATAACGCAATAGCCAAACTGTTAAAAACCTGCTCATGACATACGCACGATTGCTGCCGCATAAACTTATGCTCCGCTGTTTGCTTTTTTTATTACCGGGTATTTTATTGCTTTCGTTCCGTAACAAGCCCCATTTTATTAAAAAGGCACCAACCACCCAAAACGCAGTTGATACGGAGGAAAACCGGTTTACCAAAGTAGTGCTTGCCGAGAAATTGGACGAGCCGTTGGACCTTGCCGTACTGAAGGGCGGCAAGGTGTTGTTTATAGAGCGGAAAGGCAATATTAAACTATACGACCCAGCCACCAAAAAATTGAGTATTGTAACAACCATGCCGGTAAGCACAAAATACACGGATAAACAGGGGCATAAAACAGAAGCGGAAGACGGCCTGTTAGGCCTTACCCTTGACCCACAGTATTATAAAAACCACTGGATTTATTTATATTTTTCACCGGCGGGTGATGTGCCGGAAAATATTATCGCCCGGTTTGAATACTGGGAGGGTAAAATTAACCTCGCATCCAAAAAAATACTGCTGCATGTGGCCACCCAACGCGAGCAGTGCTGCCACACAGGCGGCAAAATGGATTGGGATGCGCAAGGCAACCTCTACCTGAGCACGGGCGACAATACCAGCCCGCGCAGCACCGTGTACAGCCCCAGCGACGAACGGCCGGGGAGAAGCCCCTGGGATGCACAAAAGTCATCGGCCAACACCAATGACCTGCGTGGAAAGATATTGCGCATACATCCCCAGCCAGACGGCACTTATACCATACCAGACGGCAACCTCTTTCCCAAAGGGATGGATAAAACAAGGCCTGAAATATACACAATGGGTTTGCGTAACCCCTATACCCTGTTTGTTGATAAGCACACGGGGTATGTGTATTGGGGCGAGGTAGGCCCTGATGCGGGGAAAGACTCCGTGGGCCGCGGGCCAAAAAGCTACGACGAATGGAATATTGCCAAAAAGCCCGGCTTTTTTGGCTGGCCATATTTTAATGGTGACAACAGGGCCTTTTATAAATACGAATTTGCAACAAGCACCTCTGGCGAAAAATGGGATGCAGATAAGCCCACCAACACATCCCCCAACAATACCGGCCTTACCGTATTGCCACCAACGCAGCCAGCCTTTATTTGGTATGCCTACGATGCGTCAAAGGAGTTTCCCTTACTGGGTACAGGCGGGCGCTGTGCCATGGGCGGCCCAGTGTATAACAGCGATGACTATAAAGCTGCAGCGCGCCCCTTCCCCACTTATTATAATGGCAAGTGGTTTATTTTTGAATGGATGCGCGACTGGATAGAAGTAGTTAGCATGGATAAAGATGGTAATTATAAAGGCCTTGAACGCTTTATGCCGCACAGCAAATTCAGCCATCCGATGGCCGTTAAATTTGGCCCGGACGGGGACATGTATGTGCTGGAATATGGCCAAGGGTGGTTTATGCAGAATGACGACAGCAAATTAGTGCGTATTGAATACAGTGCCGGCCCGCGCAAACCGATGATAGTGGTTTCGGCCGATAAAACAGCAGGCTCGCTGCCGTTGGCAGTTAACCTGTCATCAGCAGGCACGAGGGACTATGGAAGCGAGCCATTGGCTTATCAGTGGAAAGTAACGTCATCTACAGGCCTGTATAACAAAACTTTTACGGAGCCTAACCCATCCATAACATTCGATAAGCCGGGTAACTATAAGGCAGTACTAACCGTTACCAACACGAAAGGGTTAAAATCAACCGCCGCGGTACAGGTGGTTGCCGGCAACGAGCCGCCCAAGGTTAATATTGATATTGTACAGGGCAACAAATCGTTTTACATACCCAACAAACCGTTTAAATATGCGGTTACTGTTAGTGATAAAGAAGATGGTGACGCTGGAAAGGGTAGTGTTACCAAAAATGTAGATGTAAGCATTAATTATGTAAGCGATGTTTCGTTGGTGGAGGCTCCTCCTGAAGGGCATGCTGCGGCGCAAGAAGCATCCGGGTTTTCAGAGGGGCGGGTGCTTATAGCGCAAAACGACTGTAAATCCTGCCACGCGCCCAATAAAAAAATTATTGGGCCTGCTTATATGGCCATTGCACAAAAATATAAGAATGATGCCAAGGCATATAGCAAGTTGCCCAACAAGATAATAAGCGGTGGTAATGGTGTTTGGGGAGATGTGGCCATGGCTGCGCACCCGCAACTATCAAAGGCCGATGCGCAGGAAATTGTGAAATATATTCTAAGCCTCGCCAAACCCAAAACCGCCTCCCTGCCGTTAAGCGGCAGCTACACGCCAAAAGTATCCGATACGGTAAGTAAACCCGGCGTGGTGGTTATAAATGCGAGTTATACTGATAAAGGATTTAAAGGTGCACCATCATTGAGCACGCAAGAGCAGTTGATTTTACACCCGGCAAAAATTGTTGCTGGCACCGCCAAATCATCAACAGGCATACAAAAATTTAAAATGCCGGGAACCGGAGAGGAGATGGTGATTGTAATGAATAACAACACCAACATATCCTTTAACCGTATAGACCTTACCGGTATTGACAGTATTGCCTTTAGCGTGATTGCACCCAAAGAGCAGTTGTTTGCGGTGGGGGGAAAAATAGAAGTGCATTTGGATTCAGCAAATGGGGCACTTATCGGCACCTCCCCAACAATTTTACAGGACAACAGTAAGATTACTGAGATAAAGCCACTGATGGTATCTACCAGTATTACCCCTGTTGGAGGGTTGCACGACCTGTATTTTGTATTTACAAAGGATGGCTACAAAGGCGGTGCATTGTTTATTTTGTTTGATGTGATATTTAAGTGAGGGATTGATAATGAGCCATCAAAGTGGATTGATAGCGAAGGCTTTAATCCATCCACTCAAAAAACTGAAAACTGAAAACTTGAAACCAAAACAACTTCCATATGAAAAGTAACAGAAGGTCATTTATTAAAAATATAGGAATGGGTGCAGCCGGAGCCGGCATTGCATCTTTTATGCCGCAATTATCGCGTGCCGAAACGGGTAAAAAGGAGCTCTTTTTTAAAATTGCCATCTCGCAATTTTCACTGGCGAGCGATTTTTGGACTGGTAAGCTAAAGGCGCTTGATTTTCCCGCCAAAGTGAAAAAGGACTTTGATATTACCGGCCTGGATTATTGCTCGATGTTTTTTGCCGACAAGGCCAAAGACTCTGCCTTTTTAAACGACTTAAAACAGCGCAGCGCAGATGCAGGCACCTACAACCTACGCATAATGGTGGATGGCGAGGGTGTGTTGGGAGACCTTGATGAAACAAAGCGCCTAAAGGCCGTAGACAACCATTATAAATGGATTGACGCAGCTGCAATGCTTGGCTGCCCCATGATACGTGTTAATGTAGAGGGCGACGGTAACACCGATGATGTGGCAAAGGCAGCGGCAGACAGCCTTGGCAGGTTAATTGAATACGGCAAGAAAGACAAGGTGGACGTGATAGTGGAAAACCATGTGGGCATATCCTGCAACGGCGGCTGGCTGGCGGGTGTTATGAAACAAGTAAACAGCAAACACTGCGGCACCTTAGCCGATTTTGGCAATTTTTGCATTAACCGAACCAAGCCAGAAGAGCAGACTATTGCCGCCTATATGAAAACAAAATGCCTTGAGGAGTACGACCGTTACAAAGGCATACAGGAACTGATGCCTTTTGCAAAAGGCGTGCATGCAAAAACGCATTTATTTGATGCAAACGGTAATGATACGGAGACTGATTTTGTAAAGATGTTTAGCATTATAAAAAGGAGCGGTTTTAAGGGCTGGGTAAGCCTGGAGTATGAAGGAGGCCTGTTTAAGATGTACAATCCTGCCGCACCAAACCTGGGCAATGATGACGGAGTGAAAGCCACAAAGGCGCTGGTGGAAAAGGCGGCGGCGTTAGTTTGATAAATAAAAAGAGATTGTTTGTAAAAGCCTGCAATATTAGTATTGCGGGCTTTTTTTATAGCTGGTGTTATGGCAGTTGCAAAAAACGTAAAAATTGCCGGAAGAAGTGAAAGATTTTGGCTGAGAAAGGAATGTGTAAAAAAGCAATATGTGGATATGGAAAAGGGGTTGGCAATCTCGGTTACGCATAAAGGATTTTAGCTACATGGAGGAATCGTGGCAACTGGAGAAAGTGACGTGATTTCGAACCCATGTTAACTGACAGGGAAAAAATGCTGCACATAAACTTATCAATGTAAGTGTTTCCCGCCTTTGCTTTTACTTTCACACTATATTTTTATCTTCGCAAAAACAAACATAATGTCTGTTGTAAAAACCCATAAAAGAGTTACAGAAAGGCCGCGCAAGGTTTCGGCTAAGAAGGTAAAATCTAAGAAGAGTAATATCGAGGCTATTAACAGAGCCTTGGCAATTGCTGATAAGTATAACCTTGACTTTAATTATTTGAAAGGATGAGGGCAATTGCCGACAGCACTGTTATGTTACACTTTGTGTACCATCGGGCTAAAATGAATTCTATTATTGACGAATATGGCATTACCGAACTGCTGTTGACAAGGATTAGCTACTTGGAAATATTGGCAGGAGCCAGTGAAAACGCTAAATTAAATACAAGGAAAATACTTAAACCTTACCCTGTTTTGGAATTTGACAAAAAAGCTGCCGACGTTGGCAATACCCTTGCGATGAAATACCGAGTAGGCGCCAAAAGCAGCAAAGATTTTTTAATTGCCTGTATTGCAATAGCCAATAAACTACCCCTATTAACCGAAAATGACAAAGACTTCGGTTATAAGCAACTAAAAGTATTGCCCTACCGGATAAGCGGCGTTTGATGGTGAAAGAGCGCAAGCGAATGTATTGGTAGCCCGTGCCAAACATTGCAACGATAATAAACAGTACAGCATAAAGGATTATTAACGAGTACATTACCTTTTAAAGTAATTAAAACCGAAAACCGGTACAATCAATATTGTAATACACTGGAACAGTTGGTTATGCTCAACAAAAAAAGCAGCGAGCAGCAGGATATTATTGATTACCTAACCTTACTGATTGAAAAATGGGATGAGGAACACAACACTTTTACCGATGCCGACCCCATTGATCTGCTGCGTTATCTAATGGGTGAAAACAAACTCAAATCAGTTGAACTGGCAAAGCCGCTGAGCATTAGCGCCAGCCTCATGTCTGACATTTTGCGTTACCGCAGGGGCTTATCCAAAGGTATTATCCGTATGCTGGCGGAAAGATTTGCTGTAAACCTGGAATTGTTTAACAAGCCATATAAATTAGTGTGTCCAGTTAACCGCTTTGCACCTACTAATACTAACTGACAAGGGGTAAAAATGCGCCATGTTACATTTATCAATGCATGTGTTGCGCTGCTTTACTTTTACAGCTACTCGGCACTTTTTTCTTGATGAAAACCAGCATTATGGCTGTTGTAAAAACCCATTAAAAAGTTATCGAAAGGTTAGGGCTAAATAGAGGAAAAATAGTTTAGAGGCTATCGAAAGAGCCATGGCAATAGGCAACAGTACGGGGGCCATTATAACAAATAGAAACCCCCACCAAACTGCATTGGTGGGGGTAATAATATTTAAACCTTTCGGTTAAAAGTTTTTCTATTCTGCTACAACTTCAAACTCAAGCTCACAGCTTTTGCCGTTGCCAAAGTCAATGTTGGCTTTGTAGGTACCCAGTTCTTTAACTTCCTCTACAATGGTAATACGCTTGCGGTCAATTTCATAACCTTTCTGGTCGCGTATGCCACGTGAAATTTGTAAAGGGGTAACACTGCCGAAAATTTTGGTTGTAGTGCCGGTCTTAGCGCCCACTTTAATGGGAGAAGACTTAAGCACTTCAATAACCTTGTTTATTTCGGCAAGCATAGCCGATTCTTTTTTGGCTTTAACCTTAAGCTTTTCTTCCATTTGCTTAACGTTGCTGCTGCTGGCTTCTACGGCAAACTTGTGCGGTATTAAATAGTTACGCGCATAGCCGTTTTTTACTGTTACCAGTTCGCTTGCCTGGCCAAGATGGTCAACATCCTGAATTAAAATTACTTGCATTTTGTTGTTTTTAGTTCCCGTGACTCCCAATCATGTTTTTTGTGATCAGACTGTCAACCATCCCGACATTGGTCGGGACAGAATTAGGGATGGTTACTAAAGAAGGTGTGAGGCAAGGGGCATAAGGTGGAAGGAAGAAAGCGGGCGTGTTGCCTTTTGCCTTAAACCCTAAACCTTTTACCTTAAGCCTATTTTAAAAGATCCGTTACAAAAGGCAACAATGCCATTTGACGTGCTTTTTTAATAGCATCGCTTACTTTGCGTTGGTATTTTAAAGAGTTACCACTTAAGCGGCGGGGTAAAATTTTACCTTGCTCGTTTATGAATTTCTTTAAAAACTCAATGTCTTTGTAGTCAACGTACTTAATACCATACTTTTTAAAGCGGCAGAATTTCTTCTTTGGCTTTTCCTGCTTAATAGCGGTAAGGTATTTAATTTCATTTGGTTTTGCCATGTTTTAAACCCTCGCTAATTTTTCGGTTCCGGTAGGTACGCCCCTTTGTTTTTTGGAGTTATACTCAACGGCGTATTTGTCGAGTACTGTAATCATGTGACGCATCACTTGGTCGTCACGCAGAAGCTGAATCTTAAACTTCTCATTGAAGCTGGATAGCGCAGTGTACTCTAAAACCCAGTAAATACCTGTGGTTTTTTTACGTACGGGGTACGCCAGTGATTTCAGGCCCCAGGGGTTGCTGTGCACTATACTTCCACCTGCTTCAATAATAAAGTCGGTGTACTTTTTCTGGGCAGCTTTAAAATCTTCCTCAGAAAGCACAGGGGTCAAAATCACCATCAATTCGTAATTGTTCATTACCCTGAATTTAGTTATTAAATGTTGTTAAATACCAAATAGGCATTCCGCCGGGCAGAATTTTCCTTTTGGGGCGGCAAAGGTAAGGGTAATTGTTGGATTGTATATTAAGGATACAAGATTTTTTTGGATAACGGGTTGTTGTTAGCCCAAAAATAAGTAAAACACTGTCAAATTATAATTTTTCTCTTTTGGGGGGCGCAAACCAAATTGTCGCGGCATTTGTCGCCTCACCTCAAACCCCTCTCCTCGCGGCAGAGGGGCTTTGTGAAGAACCCCATCTGGAAAATGCAATTTTTGTTGCGAAAATTTGGAATACGCCCCTTGTGGGCGAAATAGATATCCTGTTCTATAGTGGTTATCGAAAGATAATTGGCACTTATAAAATCAATGCAAAATGGTAATTTCCCTTTAAATGGGGCATTTTGGATGGGAATGCCTCCCTCCCCCGGGGGCTTTAGTTAGTGTGGCGCAATTATGATGCTATATTTGTGGTACCGGCTGTTGACTCTGCATATGTACCTAAAAAAATTATACCATACCAATAAATGGTGGTTTGCCATTATTACGCTGTTTGTAATTGTGCAGTTGGCAATGGATATAAGGCATGACATTGCCCTTTCGCCCGTGTACCACTATGGCATGTATTCGGAAATTATAACGCCAAAAACAAAATACACAGTACCTGTCATTAAAGTAAACGGAAACGTATTACGCACGCAGGATTTTACCCCAGCCCAGTGGGATAAAATAAGTTATACTGTTGAATTGTTCCACAACCAGCAAAAATGGAACTCATTGCAATGGAATACCGACATTAAGCGGCTGTTGCATTTGCAGGATTCATCCAAGTACATTAATAAAATAAGCAACACAGATTTTAATGTTTGGTATAAAGGTTACCTGGAGAATGTATTGCAGAAAAAAATTGATAGCGTGTCGGTTGAGTTTGTGGATTATACATTTAACGGCAGCACCTTTACAAAAATACCCGGCTGAAATTACCTTGAAAACAAACAGACGATATACCATTATTGTTTTATACTGCATGCTGTTTTATGCATTGCTGTTGTATAAATATTATAACGGCATGTTGCTTTACCAAATGCAGCCAAGCTTTTTTTATACCCGGCAGGATGTTTTTACATGGCTGTTTATGCAAACCGGCTTGCACCAGTGGCTGCTGAACAATACAGGGGGCTGCCTGTTGTTTGATGTGCTTTTTTATACAGCACCCGCGGTGTATTTTCTGCATTACCGCAACAACAGGCAAACAGCCTATATTAGTGCGGTATATATGTTGCTGGTTAACTGGCTGTATGTGCAATGTTACTCCCTATATGCCACCAACTCCATTGAGGGGCATACAGCATGGCTGTTGTTCCCCCTGGTGTTTATGCCTAAAAAGGAAGATACTTTCGAGGTGCTGTTTAATGGCCTCCGTTATTTTTTCCTTTTCTTTTTTGCGTCCGCCGGTTTGTGGAAGCTCAGGCAGGGCGGGGTTTTTAACCTATCCGAAATGGCCGGCATATTACTGTACCAGCACAAACAGTTGCTGGTAACATCCCCGGGCTATTGGCAAACAAATTTTATTTGGTGGCTGGTGCAACATGCAAAAATCTCCTTCCTGCTTTATTTGTCGGCTACTATAATAGAATTGATTTTTATTGTCGGTTTTTTTACTAAAAAGTTTGATAAAGTATTATTGCTGTTGTTCTTGGTTTTTTTAGTAACAGACTATTTTGTTATGCGCATACCCTATTTTGAAGTAACTCCCCTGCTGTTAACCTTGTATCCAAGAGATGGTAAGAATGGGAGGGGGCGGTTTGTTACTGTATAATATGCTATTTTCGCATATCAGTATAACATTATGCAAACACTACATTTTCCACATGCCGAAAGGGGCATAAAAGATATCGGCTGGTTAAAAAGTAATTTTTATTTCAGTTTTAGCGACTACTCCAATCCGTCTAAAAGTGCCTTTGGCACATTGATAGCCTTTAACGATGATTATGTTACCCCCGGTAAGGGTTTTGGCATACACCCGCACATTAACATGGAGATCATCTCCATTATGCTGCAGGGCAAAATGAACCATAAGGATACAATGGGCTATAGTACCGTGGTGGAAGAAGGCGGCGTGCAAATAATGAGTGCGGGCAGCGGTTTGCGGCATGAAGAATATAATATAGGGGAGGACGATGTAAACTTTTTGCAGGTTTGGATACAACCCAAACAACAAAACATTATACCGCGTTACCAGCAACGCAGTTTTCCCAAGCATAAACGTAAGAACCAATTGAAAACAATCATCTCCGGCGAAGAAGGGCAGGAGCATTGTTGGATAAACCAAAACACTAAATTTTCACTGGGCTATTTTGATGCGGGCCATGTTATACCCTATAAGTTTAACCCGGTAAATAAGTGCCTGTTTATTTTTGTGGTGGATGGCAGCATAAGCATTAACGGCACTGTAATAGAAAAAAGGAACGCACTCGGTATTTGGGATACAGACAATATAACCATTCAAACAGAGGAAGAAGCGCATTTTGTTATTATAGAAACACCGGTTAACCAGAAGTAGTAAGAACTAACTACGCTTTGGAAGCTGCAAGTAGTTTACTGTAAATTCATCATAGCAATCGTACTTTATGGCTGTCTATATTTTGTATCAGGTAGGGGTTACTAAGTGTTTCTTCTGCCACAAGGTCAACATCGCGTTGTAGTAAGTCTTCCAGTGCATGGGCAAGTGCAAAATAGTTGTCAGAATAAGTTTTAAAATGCATCGTTTCGGGAAAGCGGATAATAAAATCAACATCACTGCCTACATGCATATTTCCCTTCACCGCGCTGCCAAAAGCATAGGCACGTTCAACGCCATAATGGCGCATGAAATCCTGTATTTGCCCTAAATTATCTTCTATTACGTTTGGCATGGCGTAAAGTTAGCAATTATTGTGTTATTGGCGTTTTCCTGCAATATCCTCCCACTCGTTCAACAATTTTTTGCTTGCTCTTGCCTTCCAAGCTTGCGTTATTAGCTCGGTTAGGTCTTTTTTTGCTACGGTGTTTAACGCAACAAGCATGTAGGGGTGGTTTTTATAATGGTCGGTAATATAAAAGGTTTGCGGGTCTTTTTTCATCCAAATATCCCGTTCAAAGGTATATAGCACCAACACATCCCCTTCTTCCCGTAGGCGGGCAAACAATTTTTTGCCTGCATAAAAAGCGGGTGTGCCATAGCAGGTGCCCTCTTTAACGCCAGGCAGCGAGAGTGCAATGGGCCGTATTTGGCCGAGATTGTAAAAGACATCAATATTCATGATATTTAAGAATCAATCCAAGGCTTTTATTATTACAGCAAATTATGCTAAAGCTATTATAATTCGGTAGCAATGCAAATAACTTTCGGTTTGCTAAAGCGTTATTAAACAATTTATGTAAAATTGCCGAATCAAAAATCCCAACTCGTAAAAATCATTATTATGCGCAACGTATGGCTATTGGCTGTGGTATTATTATTGGCAGCCTGCAACCAACCGGAGAAAAAACTTGACTCAAAGTCGTACCAGGATAGCAAAAAAAGCCTTGCCGATAAGGAAAAGGACAGCCCGCTTGATTTTTTAGACATCACATCCCACGAGAAAAAGAGCTTTTTTGGGCTGGGCAGGCAAACCATTACCAAAGGGCAGGTTACCAACAAAGCCACCGTATGTTCTTATAAAAATGTACGCATAAAAATGCTTTGTTACAATAAAGACGGCGGGCGCATTGAGGAGCATGAGGATGTTATGGATGACATAATAGCGCCCGGCCAAAGCGCCAGCTTCAGAACAAGCTACAGGCTTCCCAAGGAAACAGACAGCGTGGCAATTTCCATTATGAGCGCCACCGCCGTTGTGCCAGAGGATAAGAAATAATTGCTTATATAAACGTAAAACTGTCGCCATTAAATAAACCCAAGTCGCTCAATTTTAAGTGCGGTATTACCAACAAAGCCATAAAACTAAGTGTCATAAATGGCGCGGAAAGTGTGCTGCCCAGTTGTTTGGCCAGGGCATCGATGGCTGTGTAGGCAGCGGCAACTGTATAGCCGTCGTCGGCACTCATTAACCCGGCAACCGGCAGCGGTAGGTATAGCTCTTCCAAACCGTTTACGCAGCTTACGCCGCCGCTGTGTTTAATAACAATATTTATTGCCTGGGCAATGCTGGCATCATCAACGCCCACGGCGATGATATTGTGGCTGTCGTGCGCCACCGATGATGCTATGGCTCCGCTTTTTAGCCCAAAATTCTTTACAAAAGCCTTGGCCACCGGGGCAGGGTTGTAGCGGTTTACCACCACCATTTTTAGAATATCTGTCTCGGTATTGCTGGCCAACTGGTTATTTACCAAGTATACGTCTTCCTCCAATTTGTTGGTAATCAACTGCCCGTCAAGCGCTTCAATAACCAATAATTTCTTTTCTCCTGTATAGGCAACTGCCATATCCTCTTCGGTTACATAATGGCAATTAAAGTTGTTGATAGGGGTAACAGCCACCGATTGTATGTAGGTTTGCCCATTCTCAGCCACGAGGCCGCCGTTTATGTAGGTTTGTAAAACGGTGAAGTCTATTAAATCTTTAACTACGATAAAATCTGCATCATCGCCGTGCCTTAACAGGCCAACATTCAATTTATAATGCAAAACCGGGTTTATGCAGGCGGCCTTTAGTATCTTGAAAATATCAATACCTTTTGCCACAGCCCTTGCGCATAGCTGGTTAATATGGCCAGCCACCAGACTGTCCGGGTGTTTGTCGTCGCTGCAAAACAGTATCATTTCGGGGTAGTCACGCAATAAATCAACCAAGGCTTCAAAGTTTTTGGCGGCGCTGCCTTCCCTAATAATAATTTTCATGCCATAGCCCAACTTGTCCAAAGCCTCTTCCTTGGTAAAGCACTCGTGGTCGGTGCTAATGCCTGCGTCAATGTATTGTTTGGCCGTTAAGCCCCTAAGGCCGGGGGCATGGCCGTCTACAGGTTTGCCCAGCGCTTTTGCGGAAGCAATTTTCTGCATTACTTCTTCGTCATTGTACAATACACCCGGAAAATTCATCATCTCGCTCAAATACTTTATCTCGTCTTTTTCCAATAGTTTTTTAACGTCGGCACTGTTAAGGGCTGCGCCCGCAGTTTCGAATGTGGTGGCGGGCACACAGCTTGGCGCGCCAAAATTAAATTTAAAGGGTACCTGTTTGCCATTGGCAATCATAAACTCAACGCCTTCCATCCCGCATACATTGGCTATTTCATGCGGGTCGCTTACCGTTGCCACGGTGCCATGTACCACCGCCAGCCGGGCAAACTCCGATGGGACAAGCATGCTGCTTTCAATATGCACATGGCTGTCAATAAAGCCGGGCATAATGTAAGGCAGGGTATTGCTTGAATACTCAAGAAGTGGAAGGGTGGAAATTATTTTACCGCCTGCCACCTTTATTTCGGCCGGATAAATTTCTTTTTTCCAAATATCAACGAGGTTGCCGGTAACAGTAAATGAATTTGCCATACCCAAAAATTTGCATGAAGATAGGGGATAGGCTTTTTTTTTTAGGTAGAAGATTCGGACGTTTTGCTTACATGTTAACTATTCCGCTTCGCGGAATATACCGTAAGAGGTTCTTCGCCACATAGGCACATAGAAATCATAAGGTATCACATAGAAATGCTTAGGAAACATAGGATCGATTAGGCTTCGGCTGCTTCAACATACTCCTGTTTTTCCCACATCCTAATTTGTTTGTATAAATTTGTCAGCAACGAAGAATCGCACTGGTTTAAGAAGGGTTAAATACAGAAAAGGCGTTATGTACTTCTATGTTTACTAAGCGTTCTATGTGAAATCTATGTTGTCTATGAATCTATGTGGTGAAAAAGCCCAAATCGGCGCAGCCTGTATAAAACAAAAAATCCTGCGGCGGCGCAGGATTTGATTGGTGGTGTACCATTCAAATTCCGGTTTACAGGCTTATGTACCTGGTGCATCGGTAATTCAAAGGATGCAGAATTGGATTTTAAAACGGGAAATTTCCCCTTTGTTATTTGACTTATTAAAATAAAGAAATAACTGATATATTAAAAAATATATTCAGACTTTCGAATATCCCAATCGGACACGAAATAGCTTCAGGGAGCATTATTTGATTATTTGAGTTGATTAGCAAGGGCTTCGCTAATCCTCCAGCAGGTCGGGCCTCTTTTTACGGGTTATTTCTTCGGATTTTTCCTGCCGCCACTGGTCTATTATTTTAGGGTTGCCGGTCAGCAATTCAGCCGGCACTTCCCATCCCCTAAACTCGGCCGGGCGGGTATACACCGGCGGGGCCAGCAAGCCATCCTGGTAAGAATCAAAAAGCGCGGAGGTTTCATCATTCAAAACGCCCGGCAACAAGCGGCCTATAGCATCTACCACCACTGCCGCGGCAAGTTCGCCGCCGCTTAATACATAATCGCCTATGGAAATTTCCATGGTAACAAAATGGTCGCGTATGCGTTGGTCTATACCTTTATAATGGCCGCAAATAATCAGCAGGTTTTGGTGCATGGATAGCCTGTTGGCCGTTTTTTGGTTAAACTGGCCGCCATCAGGGGTCATATAAATTATTTCATCGTAGGTTGTTTGTTGTTGCAGGGCTTCAATGGCATTGGCCAGCGGCTCGCACATCATTACCATACCCGCCCCACCACCATACTGGTAATCATCCACCTGGCCGTATTTATTCAATGCCCATTGGCGCAGGTTGTGGGTACGCACGGTAAGCAAGCCTTTTTCCTGCGCACGCTTCATAATACTGTGGTTTAAAGGGCTCTCCAATAATTCTGGCAAAACAGTAATAATGTCAATGGTCATTTTACAATACGCTTTAAAAATTCAGGCCTGAAAGGTACTTGTAAAAATGACAGCACTGCCACTTACCCTTTTGTAACTTGAAAGCTGATGCTTTGTCTTTGCCTGTAAATTCCAGTTTTGCCATTTTGGTGGCGGGTATCCATCTGGGGCCCTCTTGAATAACCCTTAAGGCCTCTGCCGCTAAACGAGGGTTTACCTCTTCCTCATTTTCTACTTTAGCTTCTGTAATGCTACCTGTTTTGTCAACAAGAAAAGACACCAATACTGTTTGCACGGAGTCCTGCTGGCGCGGTCGTAGCCTTATTACCATGCCTGCAATATCAACCTGTAAGTTCTTCTGTAAATACTTCTGCCATTCATTTGGCCCACCGGGGAAATGTGCTGCCACAAGTACTGTAACGCCCTGGTTAACAGTAACGTTTGTATCTTTTTGTGCGTAAGTTGCCGATGTTAATAAAATAAAAAAGACGGTTAAGGTTGATTTCAATTTATGATGATTTTCGGTACTCTGAAAATGTTGTTTCTACAAAGATGTAATATATTTTGTTACGCGGAATGATACATGTTTACCGTCTTGGACAGCCGGTACCCAACGTGGAAATTTTTGTACTACTTTTTCAGTCTTCTTCAACAGGGTTTTATCAATTAATTGGGCGTTTTCAATTTTAACTTCCGAAACATACCCATTCTCATCTACCAAAAATGAAACAGCAGCAGCATCTTCAGCCGGGTTTGCGACTGGCTTCAAATTGTATTTTTTAAGAAAATACTCCCAAACACTTGGACCAGCTGGGAACTGGGGTTCAATTTGAACATGCGTATAAATTACTTTATGTGCGGTGTCGCTTTGAGCTTGTGAGGTTAGCAGAATCAGCAAAGAAAAAATAGTCAGGATTGTTCTCATTTGATTTATTTTAAGAGTCAGTTATAAAACAGATTACTCCAAAAAGCCTTCCATATTCCTCCTTTGTTGTTTAGAAGGCCTGCCGGTTTTACTAAGCCTTTTGCCGGTGTGGAAGCTTGGCACGTCGAAGGAGATTTTATCGGGGTCTTCGGCGGGGGTAAGATCAATATAGTAATTAATCGCCTCGCTGTACTGCACCCTATGGTCAAGAAGGCCTGCCACTTTTATCACCCATTTTTTGCCTTCAGTTCTTACTTCGTATTCTTCGCCAATATTTACGGCTTTGGATGCTTTTACTGTATTACCTAAATATTTTACCTTGCCGCTGTCGCAGGCATCCCCTGCCTGGCTGCGTGTTTTAAACAGCCTTATAGACCAGAGGTATTTATCAATGCGTAATTTTTCTTTTGCCGTATTCAAGGCTGAAATATTTTATTAAATGTATTCAATAATATGTGGGCTAAAATACTCGAAAATTTATTTTATTAAAGCACTATATCCATAGCGGTGGGCTTTCTTGCCTTTGCCTATAACTTCTCATTTTTTCCAATGGTATATCAAAGTAGGCACTAACAAAATAAATTGTTTTTACATCAAACCACCGCGCCCATTGCAAAGCGTATTTAATTTCATCAAGCGAATAAAACCGTACTAATTCTTTTAAATCATTCCAGTGGCCTTTGTCAAATACCCTTTCGATAATGAATTGCAGGTGCTTGACTAGGTCGGGAGTCCTTAAGTCAACGTCATAGAAAAGATATTTATCTTTCAACAACTCCATACTGCAATTTACTGATTATTCCTAGAACATTGCCTCCTTTAACACAAGTCATCATTCGTTTTCAAACGAATCAAAAAACTTTTTTATGTCTGGGTTTGGCTCTTTGGTTACTGCAGTAATAGCCATTAATATATAATAGCGGTTTTCAATCAAAATAAGCTTTACCGTTATGGTGGCTTGGCCCTGCAAGTCGTACCTTACTTCGCGCCCGGGGTAGCCTTTATAATCAGCTTTTGTTTGCGAAAGAACGGTACCTTTAATATTAGTAGCCATACCGTTAATCGACCCTTCAAAAAATAAATCCATCAAGTCCTTTCGGCTAGAATTTACTGAGTCGGGTAGCACCGAACAGTTAACCATGTAAACAAGGTTGTTATTAGAGGTGTCGGCCGACCCGTCAAATTGAAAAATATCCAACTTTAGTTCCCCCGCCGCTGTTGCAACAGGTTGGGATGTATGGGTAGCTTCGCCAGGAAAGTTTATTTTAAACTTGCATTCCTTCGACTCAAATGTTTGCCATTGTTTAGGTTCCGTAAATGCAAAGGCTGTTACTGTTATGCAAAGCAGTAGCAAAAACTTTGCAGCAATTTTTAAGATATTTCTATGCATATTTTGGGTTTTGAAGGAATTTTAATTTTTTATTTCCGCATAGTAAGTATGGAAAATACGGTATCGTTTCTATGCTTTTATAAAATTTAAATATTTGTAGCATCTCATTTTTCCATGTATAGTCAAATCGTGAATTGCAAAATATAAGTTTTATTCAGCCAGCCACTTTGCACTTCAAACAGCCTGCTACTCACTTTTAAATGAGTCTAAAAACTTTTTAATATCCGCATTGTCTTGTTTACGGGGTCTTGTAATAACTCCAAGTGTGTAATAATGATGGCCTGTTAAAATTACCCTAACTGTAAAAATAGCCTTGCCCTGCATATCAATTTTTACATCCTCCGCCTGCATTGCGTCAAAGTTTACACTGTTTCTGGACAGAACTTTTCCTTTGGTACTCGTTGTAATTCCCGTAATTGTATGCTCGAACATCGACTCTTTTTTCTCTTTTGACACTACTAACTCATTAACTGATGTATGGCTGACCATGTATAGC
>Ga0364894_10209_pt1 | contig 26723 bp, 19 predicted proteins | sample ExccelJu500001D4_FD_206942 | JGI IMG/M metagenome (GOLD analysis project Ga0364894, IMG submission 206942) | Enriched cells from Trout Bog Lake Hypolimnion, Wisconsin, USA - BchlTB.July16.5000.01.D4 | ecosystem: Environmental > Aquatic > Freshwater > Lake > Hypolimnion/Profundal zone | place: USA...
CGGCCAGGGTAATTAATGTCGCCATTGGCTTCTTTCTTTTGCAGGTTGGCGCTGCGTATGGCTAGGTTACCCATCAATACTGTTTCAGTTAACGGACCTGCAATATCAAACCTTGAACTGAGGTTGTTGGCTTCTTTGCTGCCGTAACCCGCAATACAAGCCTCTACCCATGCTTTGTAATGCCCTTCCGCACCACCCGGAACACGCTCAATGGTTTGCGGTACCTTGGCATCTGCTGTTTTAGATGTTGGCAGCAACTTTGGGTTTACACCGTATGTGCCGCACATCATTTTACCCTTGGTGCCAACAAAAATAACGCCATTGCCACCATCACCCATTTCTTCATTGGGGCCTAATTCTTCGGGCCTTTCGGGCTGTATGCCGCCGTCCATCCAATGTAGTTTCATGTGGTGTGTGCCGCTGCCGTGCCTTTTTTTAACCTCAAACACCAAAGTGGTGTGCGATGCAATAGGGCCGCTATCTGGGGCGTACATCCAATGCCAGTTTTCAAAATACCTGGTGGCTGTGCTGCATTCCGCCGAAATGGGGTAACCCAGTTCCAACACCTGGAATGGCGGGGCTATAATATGGCAGCCCATGTCGCCGAGGGCGCCTGTACCGTAATCCCACCAGCCGCGCCAGTTAAAAGGCAAAAGGCCGTCGAAATAATCTTTTTTGGGTGCAGTACCCAGCCAAAGGTCAAAATCCAGCTCCGCAGGTATGGGTGATACCGTTGTTGGTTTTAAAATACCCTGCGGCCAAACCGGCCTGTCAGTAAAACAAAATACTTCCGTAACATCGCCTATTAGGCCGGCGCGGTACCAGTCAAGCAATTGCCTAACACCGTCGCCGCTCGCACCTTGGTTACCCATTTGGCTTACCACTTTATGTTCCCTCGCAGCTTCGGTCATTTTGCGGGCCTCATAAATGTCGTGGCTCATAGGTTTTTGCACGTATACATGCTTTCCAAGCTGCATGGCTGCCATGGCTGCCACGGCATGTGTATGGTCGGGTGTGGAAACAGAAACGGCATCAATTGATTTGCCTTCTTTATCCAGCATTTCACGGTAATCTTTATAATATTTTGCATTGGGCAACAATTTGCGGCTGCCAACTGCCTGCCTGTCATCCACATCGCATAAATAAGCAATGTTAGCCTTGCCGCTGTCATAAAAATGCCTAATATCATCGGCGCCTTTGCCACCCGCACCAATGCTTGCAATTACCAGTTTGTCGCTGGGGGCCAAAAAGCCCCTACCCATTACATGGCGCGGCACAATATACAGCCCGGCAAAAGCCGTGGCAGTATTGCGTATAAAGTTCCTACGCGATGAAGTGTTGTTGTTTTGCTCGTTGTTGTTCATGCTAATGCAATGTTAGAAAATGAAATAAAAAAGTAAATTTGAGGGCATGAATTTATTGAAACACCGCTGTTCAAAAAAATTTTATATATGAATGTAGCTGTAATTGCGGTTACAGGCAATATTTTATGCATTTAAGGTAAAAAGCATAACTTTCCCGTAACTGATACTTGCAAAAAAAACATGAACAGCCTGCCATATTTTGAAAAACTTGCCAGCCTGCGCACTAATTTTGAAACCGGCGCAATGCGCACTTACGAATTTAGGCGCAAGCAATTACTTGCCCTGCGGCAGGCCATAAAGGAACACGAACAGGCCATAAACGATGCCCTACATGCCGATTTACGCAAAAGCCCCGAAGAAACGTATATTTCTGAAACCGGCCTTGTGTATGCAGAAATTAGCGTGGCATTGAAAAACCTAAAAAAGTGGATGAAACCGAAACGGGTGGCCACAGACTTGGCCAACCTGCCATCAACCAGCAAAATTTACCGCGATGCCTTGGGCGTGGTGTTGATAATAGCACCGTGGAACTACCCTTTACAATTGTCACTTATTCCGCTGGTGGGCGCGATAGCGGGAGGTAACTGTGCGGTAATAAAGCCCTCAGAATTTGCACCCGCCACGGCTGCAGTATTGCAAAAAATTATAGAAAGTATCTATCCGGGTGACTACGTATTTGTTGCGCAGGGCGACGGCGCCCAAGTGGTACCTGCCATGATGCAAAACTTTAGGTTCGACCATATTTTTTACACCGGCAGCATACCCGTGGGTAAAGCCGTTTACAAAATGGCGGCCGAACAACTGGTGCCCGTAACGTTGGAGTTGGGTGGCAAAAGCCCCGCCATTGTTGAAGATGATGCCGATATAACTGTAGCCGCAAAACGCATTGTGATGGGCAAGTTTTTAAATGCAGGCCAAACATGCATTGCGCCGGATTATGTGCTGGTGCACCAAACTGTAAAAGCGGCGTTGGTTGGTGAAATGCTTACATGTTTGGATGCGTTTTATGGTAAAGACAAGCAGGCAAGCTATGAATTGGGGAAGATAATCAACGCAAAAAGGTTTGATACCTTGGTTGCATATTTGCAGCAGGGGCGCCTTATTGTTGGGGGTGAATACGACAAGGCAAGCCTTTATATCGCCCCCACCATTATGGATGCAGTTTTTCCCGGCGCTACGGTAATGCAAGAGGAGATTTTTGGCCCAATTCTACCTCTGATAACATTTAATAATAGGGAAGAAGCCATGCAAATTGTGCGGCAGCATGCTAACCCGCTGGCCTTTTATCTTTTTACAGTCAGCAAGGCTGTTGAAAAGGAATGGATAAACAGCATACCCTTTGGTGGCGGCTGTATTAATAATGCGGATGTACATTTTACCAACCACCACCTGCCTTTTGGCGGTGTGGGTTTTAGCGGCATGGGGGCTTACCATGGCAAATTTACCTTTGATACCTTTACCCGTTTAAAACCCGTGATGAAAACACCCGTTTGGTTTAACCCAGCCTTAAAATACCCACCGTTTAAAGGAAAACTTCGCTTTTTTAAGTGGTTTATAAAATAAAGAATGACTATCTGCTATTTGGGTTGGCTGCCGATTGTTCCTGGCCGTTGTTGGGTGTTTTCACCAACAACGATCATGTGGGGCTGACAATATGGTGTAAAACCTGCCTGCCAGCAGGCTTTGTTGGTGAAAAACATCAACAAAGGCGAGTAAGATAAACATGCCAGGCTCAATCAATAAAATAGCCAAGCTCTTTCATGCGGTGTCTAAATTTTGCTTCGTTATCCTTTGCAACAAGTATGTGAAAGCCCTCGGCTTTATGGATAAGGAGTTTTAGTATTGTATCTTTTGCAAGCAGACTTTGTAGGTCTTTAGCATCGTGAGGTATATTAAACACAGCCATGTGCATATTTTCCTTTACTTTTTTCGCGTTGGCTTTCCATTCGCCAAAAGCGGTCTCCCAATAGTGCGGAAGTTTTGCAGAAATTGTTTTTTTGAACAATGCAATTTTAGCATCAATACTGGCTCTGTTTTTACAGTCTTTAAAAAACGCGGCACTTGTTACCCGGTAACGGCCATTGCCCTCTTTTTCGGTAAAGTGGGCTAGCATCACATCCAGCACGTTTATATCCCCCTCGCCCAATATCATAAGACTGTCCTCACTTAAATGCAGTTTGTTTTTTGGGGTGGCAATTTCTGCCGTATACGTTTTGCTTAAGCCAAGTATGTAGGCACCCAATGGGGTAAGCCTGTAATATAGCAGCCCTTCGTAAGGAGAAAAATAAGTATTGTTGATGGCCTTTGTGTTTACATCCTGGTAACATACGTCAAACAAACCAAAGGCGGCCAACAGAAACACCGCGCCGTTAATAAACGGTACCCTTACCAGCCTTTCTGCATTTACTGATGCTTGGGTTTTATCGGTATAGTTGCCATATTTGGATGGCGCGTCAAAGTATAGGTAATTGTTTATGGCATAACTTTCAACCCCTTTAACATCAATTGACCTTGTGTTTATATACTCGTGGAGGTTTTCTATGCTTATCCATTTATCAACGGGCATTTTTTTAAACACTTCCAGCAACAGCGGGAAAGATTTATCTTCGTTATACGAAGGGTTGATGTAACCCCAGCCTTTAAGATGCGTTAATATAATTTGTGGGGTAAAAATGTGTTTGTAATGCTCTTCAAATATATTCTTCAGCAGTTCTGTGGTATCTGCGCTTATGTCGGTAATTTTAAAATGGTGCAGCATGCCCGCCAAAAACTGCGTGCGCAGGTTTTTTAAATCATCATTATGGTAAAACTCCGCAACATTGCATACCCTTTGCATCTTGTTTATGGTAGATTCGTTGGGCTTGCCATAGTTGGTATACTTTATCGCAGCCTGTAAATGGTAGGATAGCACGGCCGGCATATCCATAAGTATCTGTTTTTCGCCATAAAAAAAATATTGTCCATCTGGCGTATGGTCAATGGGTATGAAGTTATAAAACAAAGGCTTTGGGTAATATTCTGCCAGTATTTCTTTTAATATACCCGGCAGGTATAACAAGTAGCTTTTCCTCACCTCGCCACTCCAAAAGTTAAGTTCGTTTACACCGAAAATGTACAATTCGTTTTTTAGGCGGTGTTCTATGTACGAAAAGCCATACTTCTGTTCTTCCAATAGTGTTGCGCCGGTAATTGCCTCCGCATCTTTGGCCGTTAATGCTTTTTGCCACAACAGCTTTTCAAACAATATTTGTATATAGCCGGGCAATGTTTTAACAAATGCCTGGTATATGGTTTTGTTTTCAAACACACCCAAGCACAGTGCTGCAAGCTCGGCCTTATTCAAGCCTTTTTTGTTGGCCACTTTGTCAAAAGCTGTTTTGAGTAAGTCACTAGTAGGCAGCATTTCCTGCACCTTGTAACCCTTTTCAGCATAAAACTTTTTTACTGCGGGCCATAAAGCCCTCTCCATCTGGCTTTTGGAGTAAGCCTCCGTTAATTGCACTCTTTGTGAATTTGTTATCATACACCTGCCTATTTTTATTCACCCCCGAGTATAAAGCGTATATCATCCTCTGTAACCGCTTTCAGCGATGCGCTGTCGGCTGAAATAATGTTGTTGAATATCTCCGCCTTCTTTTCCTGCAACTGTAATATTTTTTCCTCAATACTACCCTTGCTTATCAGTTTATAGCTAAGCACGGTTTTGTCCTGCCCTATGCGGTGGGTACGGTCAATGGCTTGGTTTTCTGCAGCTTTGTTCCACCAAGGGTCAAATATAAAAACAATGTCGGCCGCGGTAAGGTTAAGCCCGGTGCCGCCCGTTTTAAGCGTTAGCAAAAACACTTTGCAACTACTGCTGGTTTGAAATTTGTCAACCAGTTGCTGTCTGTTTTTGGTATTGCCGCTCATGGTAACATATTCAATGCCTTGTTCTTCTAATTTTTCGCCAATCAGTTCCAGCGCGGTTAAATAGTTTACAAATACCAGTGCTTTATGGTTATTGGCGATGGCATCCGTTAGCTGCTCAATCAGCAATTCTATTTTTGGTGACGCTATTTTATTGCTGGTTTGTGCTTCGGGTATGGATGCTATCTGCCGCAGTTCATTCAACGCCTGAAAAACAAAAAACTGCGCCTGCTGTATGCCCTTTTGCGCAATCTGTGCATCAATGGCTTCCTTATAAAACCGCCTGCGCTGCTCATAAAATCTTTGCTGCTCGTCACTCATTTCCACGTATAGCAATTGTTCTATCTTGTCGGGCAGTTCTTTTAACACATCCTTTTTAAGCCTGCGGAGTATAAAAGGGTATATTTTTTTACGCAGTTCGGCTGTAGTGTCCTTATCGTTGTGCTTTTGTATAGGGGTTAAATACGATGCGTTAAAATTGTCAAAGGTGCCAAACATGGCCGGGTTTAAAAACCTGAAAAGCGAGTACAGCTCGCCCAAATTATTTTCTATAGGCGTACCGCTTAGTGCCAGCCGGTGCTTGCCATCAAGCAGCATAACAGCCTTGGAAACCTGTGCCTGCATGTTTTTTATGTTTTGCGATTCGTCGAGCACCAGGTAATAAAACGGTTGCTCTTTCAACTTCTCAATATCGTTGCGCATCATGCTGTAGGTGGTAAGCACCAGGTTTTGTTGCACAGCTTCCTCTAGGTTGCGTTGGGTGCCGTAGTAAATGTAAAAGGTTAGCTGGGGGGCAAACTTTTGCAACTCCTTCTCCCAGTTAAACAACAGGCTTTTGGGCAGCACAATTAAGGATGGTATTTTTTGCTTGGGGTATATGGCAGCCAGCAGGCAAATGGCTTGCAACGTTTTGCCGAGGCCCATATCGTCGGCCAGGCAGCCGCCCAGGCTGTGGCGGTGCAGGTAATGCAGCCACATAAAACCCTGTTGCTGGTATGGCCTCAGTTTGGCTTTTATGGATGGAAGTTTTACAGGCAAAGTGAATAGCCCGTTAAACCCCTCAAAAAAATCACGTGCCTTGCCTTGCACACCTGCTACTATTTTCTCTTCAATTAATTCTTCCACCAGCGGCAGGTCGAAGAAAGAGACTTGCGCATTTTCTTTTTTCTTTTTAAACAGCCGCTGCAACTTTTGCATGTAGCCTTCATTCACTATGGCATGCGTGCCGTCGCTAAGCAATATATACTTGTTTTTATTGTATTGCTGCAACGCATCAAACAGCGAAAATTTTTCATTATCAAAATGCAAGGAGGCTTCCCCTTCCAAAAAATCGATGCCGTGGGATAATTTCAGTTCAAGCCTTGGCTTTAATGGTACTATTTTATAGGTTTTCAGTTTCTCCGCGCCCAAAATGCTATATTGGCCAAGTAGGCCGGGCAGCTCGTTATAAATAAAAGCCGCCGCCACATCCTTGGGTATAATAAAAGCATCCTCATACTCTGTAATGTCGGCCATTTTCTTTTTGCCCTGGCGGGGTATATGCTTCTGCAGCATTTTGTTAATCTCGTCTTTTGCTTCGTGCAGAGGTGTCTGTAGCAGGGGGCGTACTTCCACTACCCGTTCCAGCTCGTTTACCATGGCATAATACTGCAAATCGTATTCATCCAAAAAACCGGCCTCTATGCCGGGCAATACCTGCGATACACGCATGTGCAAAGCCTCGGTGGCATCAATCTTCTCAAAAATCAATACTGTTTTGGTAACAATGCCTTCGTCGCTAAAAGCGGTGGTAAACGGCCCGTACTGTAGCGGCACGTTTTGTATGAAGGAAAAAAACAGCGACAGTAGCTTGGGCAGGTCTTCCAACACTACCGTGGTATTAAACAGGCCGAGCGCATTGTAATTGCCGCCCAATGGCGCAACATCGTACAATATGCCGTTGCTGTATGCATAGCTTTCGGTTACCAGTTTAAAGTCCGTCACCTCGGCGTTTTCAATAACCAGCAGGGTTTGGCTGGTTATCTTTTTTTTATCGGCGGTTTCTTCCAATAAAAGTTTTATTTGGGCCGTGCCGGGGGCGACGACTATTTCAGCCCCTTGCTCGTTAAACCACAGTTTTGTTTGTAACAGTTGCTCAATTAGGTGCGGATGGTCGTGTATGTAAATATTGCCCCCAGGGTTATCCCAGTTTATAACAAAATCTGATTTCTCTTGTATATGCTGAATGGATTTTAATGCAGTACGTACCGGGCCGGTATAGTAAGTATAATCGGCTTCAACAGTCTCCCCCTTGTTATCCACCACCTGCACATAAGCGCCTTTATCATCAAATGACAATGTAAAGCTTACCGGTTTGCTTTTTGTGGAACTGCCGGTGGTTAAGGCTGGGTGCTTTTCTTTTTTTAATGCTTCAAACAAAGATTTTGTGTGCATGATATATGGTAAATATGCAAATATAAAGCTGCCCATTCCGGGGATAGGGCAGACTTATGCACAAGATTTATACAGTGTGCGTTTTTGTAAGTGCGTCATAATTTTGGGGATATATTTGAAAAAATTAAATTTTTGTGAGCAAAAACAAGGATGGCAGCCGACAGGTGAACCAGTACGACAAAATTTTACGGGAAAATATAGAGGCCGCTGCCCCCGGGCTGATAAAAAACATATTGCACATTAATGCAGTATCTATATTAGACTTACCTGATAGTCTACAACATACCAAAGAACGAAAGCCTGATTTGTTGAAACGGGTGACTGATAATAATGGAAATATTTTTATATTACATATTGAGTTTCAAACAAAAGACGACCCAGATATGGCCTATAGAATGGCTGAATACTTGGTTATGCTTTTGAGGAAATACAAAATATCGGTGGTACAATATGTTATTTATATTGGCGAGGGTGTATCGGCCATGACTAATACTTTAACCAATGGGAAATCAAATTTTCATTACGAAATAATCGCCCTTTCCTCCATTGATTACCATGTTTTCCTACGGTCTAAAAAGCCAGAAGAAAAAATGTTTGCGATATTAGGTGATTTTGGTAAAGACAGCCCCGAGGAAGCGATTACTAAAATATTTACAGAAATTGTAAATGTTGTTAATGGCGATTTGGAAAAAGAACGCCGAAAAAATCAATTGCGTATTTTGGCGAACTTGCGTACCTTAGTATCGGATAAAATAAAAATTATGGAGAGTGTTTCAACATTTTTTAAGAAGGAAAACGATTTATTTTATATAGCAGGTGTTATAGAGGGTAAAAAGGTTTCTGTAAAAAACCTTTTGCTTCAAACAGACTTTACGGTGGCTAAAATTGCAGACCTTTGCGGTGTTCCGGAAGAGTTTGTTGAAAAGATGAAAGAGGAATTGAAATAACAAGGATGCATGTTAACAGTTTACTAATTCGTGAGCTCTCAATGTAAAATGTGTCAGCTTTAAAATTAAATCATCTCATCCCAAAATACTGTACCATTAAATACTTTTGCCGTATTGCAAAAGGCCTAATCGCTGAAGGATTGACAAACAGGATAACGCAGATAATCCTAAATATCAAACAGTTTTATTTTGCCTTTGTTAATATTAAAGGGAATAATAGGTATTCAGGCTTTTTTGTATTCGACTTTTTTACGACGAGATTTCATAAGATTATTTTTCAATACATTTAATTGGGGGGGGGGGCGAAGCCAGAAAATAGTGCTGAAATAAAATTCATATCATTCAATGGTGAAAGAATATTCTTTTTACATTTCAATTGATCCCGAAATACGTTTGGCAAGCCTTGTATCAAAGGAACAAGGATTGCGGTTATGGATATCCTACAATGGCTTGCCTCGGGCATGACTAACAGTGAAATTCTAATTGACCATCCCTGGGTAAAAGAGGAGCATATACGCGTTGTCTTGGCTTTCGCGGCTAATAGCAAGGCCATTGCATAGTTGGTGGTGAAACTCTAAAATACCAAATACCGCCATTTCCATCCAGTTATAAAAACAAACATTTTCTTAGAAATCCTCTAACAATTTTGCCAATTCATTAAATTAAAGTTGGCTATATTAAATTAATACCTACCTTCGACCCGATTTAATACATGAGCAATTACAGCAAACATATTACCTCCACCACATCTGCCGTAGCAATGGTTGCTACAACCACAACTATTATCACAACCCTGTAAGGGGTTGTACATTGCCATATTATACCAGGCCTTCTTTACCAAGGAGTGAAATAAAAAAGAAAATTATTTTTCGTTCTAACACACAATCCTGTAAAATTGACTATCCATAGCTACAACTGCTACAGGGCCACAAATGTGCTAAGGAAACAATAAATGAAATACCAAAGCCGGTATCAAACAGTACTTTTGCCGGCAGTGTCAAAAGATGACTCATTATGCAAAATAAATATACTGAAATAAGCAGCCAAAGCCCTTTGGGCAATGATGGCAAGGTGTTGAAATTCGGTGGTTCCTCGGTTGCCAATGCTGAAAATATTAAAAAAACGGTTAGCATTATCAAAGCCAACCCCATGCCCCAGGTGGTGGTGGTTTCGGCGCTCGGCGGCGTAACCGACCAACTGCTGAAAGCCGGTGCCTTGGCTGAGCAGAAAGACGAAACATACAAAGAGGTATTGGATACGCTGGAGAAAAAGCACCTCGATGCCGCAAGGGGTTTATTGCCGGTAACGCACCAAAGCAGTTGCCTGAGCATGATAAAAAAGCATTGCAATGAATTGGAAGAAATTTGTACCAGCATATTTTTTCTGGAAGAATTATCTCCCCGCATAAAGGACCGCATAGTGAGTTTTGGCGAGCTGCTCTCCTCCAAAATCATTTCGGCTTATATGAAGTCTGCCGGTATAGCACACCATTGGGTCGACAGCCGGGAAGTTATTAAAACCAATAGCAATTTTGGGTTTGCCTCTGTTAATTTCAATATCACCAACGACCTTATTGCAGATATAATCATTTCTTCTAAAGAAAAAATTTTCCTTGCACCTGGCTTTATAGCCAGCGATTCTCAAGGCCATGTAACCACCTTGGGCCGCGGCGGATCCGACTATACCGCGGCTATTTTTGCAGCTGCATTAAATGCATCCTGTCTGGAAATTTGGACAGATGTAACTGGCATGATGACTGCCGACCCGCGTTGGGTACCAACGGCAAAAACCATCAGCCATATATCGTACCAGGAAGCCATGGAGCTTTCGCATTTTGGGGCAAAAGTTATTTACCCGCCCACCATACAGCCAGTAATGAAATTGAACATACCCACATGGGTAAAGAATACTTTCGCTCCCGCAGAAGCTGGCACCGTAATGGGGGAGGCTTCTTCATACCCCCCTTTAGTCCAAAAGGACTCCTTTGGAGGGGATGGGGGCTTGGGCGCGGCAGGCAGCGGCGTAATCACCGGCATTTCTGGTATCAGCAACGTGTCGTTGCTAAGCTTGGAAGGCAGTGGCATGGTGGGTATACCGGGGTTTTCTAAAAGACTTTTCGAGGCACTCGCTAATGAGCGCATCAATGTTATCCTCATCACCCAAAGCTCGTCGGAGCATTCTATTTGTGTGGCGGTAAATTCAGCTGATGTAGCCAAGGCTAAGGAATCAGTTGACAGGGCTTTTGAGGTGGAAATTAACCAAGGCAGGCTGGAGCCGTTGAAAGTGGAAGACGGCTTAAGCATTATTGCCCTGGTGGGCGACAAAATGAAAAGCCACCCCGGTATAAGTGGTAAAATGTTTGATGCATTGGGCAGAAACGGTATTAATGTAAGGGCCATTGCACAGGGCTCTTCTGAAAGAAATATATCGGCCGTTATTTCCGGCGATGATATTAAAAAGGGCGTAAACGTTTTGCATGAAGCCTTTTTTGAAACTGCTTATAAACAACTGAACATATTTATTGTTGGCGCTGGCAATGTGGGCAGCAAACTACTTGGGCAACTAAAACAACAGCAGAAATTTTTATTAAAGCAACTAAACCTGCAGGTACGGGTAACCGGTATTGCCAACAGCAAGAAAATGCTTTTTACCGACAATGGCAGCGAAATAAACCTGGAGACTTGGCGCGAGCAACTACAAAATGCACAGGACAACAATCTGGATGCTTTTGTGGAAACGGTGATAAGCAAAAACCTGCGCAACTCGGTTTTTGTGGATGTTACTGCCAATGCAGAAGTGGCATCGGTGTACGACCGGCTGTTGTCAAAAGCGGTTTCGGTGGTAGCCTGCAACAAAATAGCGGCATCCTCTTCCTACGAAAGCTACAGCCGCTTAAAAGCATTGAGTAACGAATACAATGCCCTGTTTTTGTTTGAAACAAATGTGGGAGCAGGCTTGCCGGTGATAGGCACGCTGAACGATTTGAGAAGAAGCGGTGACAAGGTAAACAAGATACAGGCGGTACTATCCGGTACCTTAAACTTCGTGTTTAACAATTACGACGGTACAAGGCCTTTTGCCGACGTGGTAAAACAGGCACAGGAAGAAGGTTATACAGAACCCGACCCACGGCTTGACCTTGGCGGCACTGACGTGATGCGCAAAATAATGATACTTGCCCGCGAAGCCGGTGAGAAAATTGAAATGGACGACATAACCAACAATACCTTTTTGCCAGCCAGTTGTTTTAAAGGCAGTGTTGCGGATTTTTATAAGGAGATGGCCAAACAGGAAGCGCATTTTAAAGCCCTGTATGAGGCGGCCGAGAAAAAAGGCTGTAAGCTTAAATTTGTGGCCAGTTATGAGGAAGGTAAGGCATCCGTCGGTTTACAGCATATAGCAGGCGACAGCGATTTTTACCATTTATATGGCAAAGACAACATCGTGTTGTTTTACACGCAGCGCTATCCTGAGCAGCCTTTGGTTATAAAAGGTGCGGGTGCCGGTGCCGATGTAACCGCCAGCGGCGTATTTGCGGATATTATAAGGGTGGCGAGGGTGTAGGGAAGTCAAGCCCCAGCCCTAAAGGGAGGAGAGAGAAAAGCGGGCACAGGTAGCGAAATTCTCGAACAAATAAGAGTAAGCGAAATTGGCAAAAGCGAAATAAGTAATGGAGACAAAAATAAAAAATATGTTTTCTCACCGCTTAATAGCAGCCAATCTGTTTCAAAAAAGCTGGATATGCACTATGGCGCACATCCGTTAATATTTAAAAAGGCCGAGGAGTTAAGAAACAGAATGACTTTTGCTGAGGATATACTTTGGAACCACCTTAAAGCAAATAATTGAGGAATTAAGTTTAGGAGGCAGCATCCTATCTCGCTATATGTGGCTGATTTTTACTGCCACTCACAAAAGCTGGTTATTGAAATTGATGGAGGTATTCATGAAAGGAAAGAAGTAAAAAGACACGATGCGGTAAGAGAAAAAGATTTGAGAGATTTTGGACTGGCAGTTCTCCGTTTTAAAAATGAAGAGGTAACCCATCATTTGGAGACCGTTTTATCAACCATTCACAAAAAAATTATGCTGTTACAGAACTCCCCTTTAGGGGCTGGGGGCGCGAACTTAGTTACCGTTTCATCACCGGCCACGGTTGCCAACGTGGTTTGCGGTTTTGACATATTGGGTTTTGCGTTGAACAGCCCATGCGACGAATTTAGCATTCAATTAAGTGATGAACCCGGTGTACAAATTGTAAACCTGGACGAATTTAACCTGCCCACTGTTGCGGAAAAAAACGTGAGCGGGGCTGCACTACTGGCATTGTTGGATGAAACACCGGATATAAAAGGTTTTACCTTATACAGCAAAAAACAAATAAAACCGGGCAGCGGTATCGGCTCCAGTGCGGCAAGTGCGGCCGGTGCAGTGGTGGCCGCAAACTATTTGTTAGGCAACCCCTTTAGTAAGCAGGACCTTGTGCGTTTTGCCATGTTTGGCGAAAAGGTGGCCAGCGGTGTAAAGCACGCCGATAACATTGCTCCCTGCATTTATGGAGGGGTTACATTAATACGCTCCATACATCCGTTGGACATTATCAGCATAGAAGCGCCACCCCTGCACGTTACCGTGGTACACCCCCAGATTGAGGTGCGCACTTCCGACGCGCGGCAAATATTAAAGCAACAGGTTTTACTAAAAGATGCCATAAAGCAATGGGGCAACATTGCCGGTTTAGTGGCAGGCTTTATTAAGGGAGATTATGATTTAATTGGCCGCTCCCTGGAAGATTTTATTATTGAGCCGGTGCGTAGTATATTGATTCCCGGTTTTGATGAGGTGAAGCGAAACTGCCGGGAGGCAGGTGCTTTGGGCGGGGGTATATCAGGCTCAGGGCCTTCCATCTTTATGCTGAGCAAAGATGCAACCACGGCCAAAGCGGTGGAAAGCGAAATGATAGCCGTGTACGAAAAAATTGGCCTGGCTTACCAAACCCATGTAACAACGATTAATATGGAGGGTGTAAAGGTCGCCCCCATCCCCTAAAGGGGGTAATGCAGCAATTGATGATATTCTGATAAGACAACTAAAAATTCCTTTTTCCAGCTCTTTTAAGCGGAAAAAAGAATGTTCAATATTGTAAAAATGACAAGTATCAAAACCAATCATACGCGCTCTCTTACCCCCCTTCAGGGGTTGGGGGCTTCGTATTACAGCCTAAACCAACAAGCACCGGATGTGACTTTTGCCGAGGCAACAGTAACCGGGCAGGCGCCGGACAAGGGGCTCTATTTTCCGCATGACATACCGGTACTCCCGAAAGGTTTTATAGAAAACATTGGGAGTTATACCAAGGAAGAAATTGGCGTTACCATTATGAAGCCTTATGTGGGAGATAGTATTCCGGCTGATGTATTGCAAAGCATTGTAACTGAAACTGTGAACTTTGACTTTCCGCTTGTTAAGGTGGATGCGGACAAATATGCATTGGAACTTTTCCATGGGCCCACGCTGGCTTTTAAAGACGTGGGTGCAAGGTTTATGAGCCGCTGCCTGGGTTATTTTAATCGTAACAGCAGCAGGCACACTACTGTGTTAGTGGCAACCTCCGGCGATACGGGTGGTGCCGTGGCCAATGGTTTTTTAGATGTGGAAGGTGTTGAGGTAGTAATATTGTACCCAAGCGGTAAGGTAAGCCCTATACAGGAATTACAGCTTACCACTCTTGGCCAAAATATAACAGCACTGGAAGTTCGCGGCACCTTTGATGATTGCCAGGCCATGGTAAAACAGGCCTTTATGGATGAGGATTTGAACCAAAAGCTTTCCCTCACTTCTGCCAACTCCATTAATGTGGCCCGGTGGCTGCCCCAGCAGTTGTATTATTTTTTTGCATACCAGCAATGGCAGCAGGAGGAACCACCAGTTATTTGTGTGCCCAGTGGCAATTTTGGCAATATTTGCGCAGGCATGGTAGCGTATATGTCGGGGCTGCCGGTTAAACATTTTATTGCCGCCTGCAATGCGAACGATGTGGTGCCGCAGTTTTTGCAAACCGGCGAGTATATAGCAAAGCCTGCCATAGCTACCATAAGCAATGCCATGGACGTGGGCAACCCCAGCAATTTTGTGCGCATATTGGAGATGTTCCAGCAAAAGAATATTCCGCCGAAATCTATGTTGAGCAGTTATAGTGTTGATGATAAAACGACAGCACAAACAATAAAAGAAGTTTATCAACAACACGGTTATATGCTTGACCCACACGGCGCGGTTGGTTATTACGCTTTAGGGCAGTATTTAAAGCAACATGTGGGCGATAAAGGCATTTTTTTAGAAACAGCGCATCCCGTAAAATTCCCCGAAGTGGTGGAACAATCGACCAATACCAAAATACCCTTCCCTGAAAGTGTGCAGTATTTAACTGGCAGGCAGAAATTGAGCATAATGATGGACACCGGCTTTAGCGGACTAAAGGATTGGCTGATGGGCAGATAGAGTAACGCTAGAACAATTACGGTCGAAAATTCCTACAATTAGTTCAAATGCCAGATACTAAAGTTTAATACCGTGGCAAAACTTACCCAAAGTATATAAGGCACTAACAACAAAGCAGCCGTTTTTTGCAGTTTTGCAAACTGGTTAATGGTAATTAAAATAGCCAACCATAGTAACATTATTTCCACCAATGCAAAACCAATTTGGTGGGCGCCGAAGAATATAAAACTCCAAGCAAAGTTTAGTGCAAGTTGCGCAAAAAAAGTAGTCATGGCTTTGTTGCGCATGGGTGATGCAGGCAACCGCCATACCAAGTATAAGGCAACACCCATAAGAATGTATAAGGTTGTCCATGCGGGTGCAAATAACCAGTTTGGCGGGTTAAAGAATGGCTTATTAAGCGTTGTGTACCAAGTACCAATGGCTGTTGCAGTGGCAAAACCCGCAATACCACCCACTGCCAGTGTTATCAATAAAGAATATAGCAACTTCATGGGTTGATAACATTTATTATGTGGAAAATGTTTTGGAGATATACTATAATGGTAGACCGCCGTTTAATAAACACGTTATTTTTTATTTACGATATAAACACCGGCAAGAATGATAAACAGGCAGCCGGTTTCGGCCAGGGTTATAACTTCCCCGTCCAACACACCCCACAAAATTGCAATAAAGGGTATGCCGTAGGTGACCAACGATGTAAAAACGGCACCCGCCCGTTTTACCAGCATATAAAAAAATAAATACGCCACAGCACTGCCGCCAATACCCAATAACATTGCTGCAAGCAGTGAATGTACGGCCTGCGGATTATGTGCAAAACCTATTTGGAAAAAATCAGTAACAGTAAGAATAATGATACAAGGGACTATTAAAAAACTAAATGCCAGCGAGGTTACATGAATGGCTTTGACCCCAGCCAAATGCCGGGCTGCAATATTGCCATTAACGGCATATAGCACGGTTGCCAGCAACACAAGCCCTGAAAAAGCAATGCCGGTAACACCAATTCCTTTATTGGCCGCAAATGGCAACAACACCAAACCCACAAACCCGGTTAAAACACCAATGAGTTTTTTGGCGCCTGCCGTCATGTTAAAAAAAGCCATGCCGATTAAAATAGTGCACAGCGGAGTGAGCGAGTTTAAAATAGCAGCCAATGAGCTGTCTATTTTGGTTTCGGCAATGCAATACAAGTAGGCCGGAAAAAAGCTGCCGGTTAATGCAGAAAGCAAAACATATTTCAGTTTCTTTTTCTCAGTGGCCCGAATTGCCTTGTACGAGAAGGGCAATAGCACAATGCCTGCACTCAACAACCTGATGGTGGCAACCTGGTAAGGGCTCAACACCCTCATCCCTTCCTTCATTAAAATAAAAGAACTGCCCCAAATAATGGATAAGGCTAAAAATAGCAGCCAGTTAATTACGCCCTTTGCCAAAACAGTTGGTTTTTGCAAAGATTGTTTTTTATAACAGCATGGTAAAATAAACAGCCGCCAATGCGGCGCTTTTATTAAACGCGTTCTACAGTTTCTTTCTGCCCACAAGCAATACAACTACCCCGGCAACAACGGCTAAGCCGCCGGCATAAACAGGCCAGGCTATCGTTTTATCTTCTTTCCTGCTTATTTGTATGGGGCCGGCATCCACAATTTTTTTCTCTTGGGTAAAACCAATCTGCCTGAATACCATCATTAGTATACCACCAACAATTAAAATAATACCAAGTGCTTTCATATTAGTTATGTTTTTTTATTACCAATCGTTATTTTGAACCTGAAAAAAGCGTTTCTAAACTATGCATCAGGCCCGACACTGGCCCTTCCATTTTATTGGTGGCATCGTCCAAAGTATTATCGCCCAGCAAATGCCCCATCCGTAACGATGCCGGCAGATACTGCAGAATATTATTCCGCTGGCCGCTAATAAAATCACTCACATCTTCTGCGGAGGTTGTATGTGCCTCTTGTTTAATAACCTTAATGGCATTTTCAGCAACCTGTTCCATGGCCAGCCTTGCTTTTGTGGCATACGTGTTACTGTAGGCAGCTACTTCCTCGCTTGCAGCGTCCACATTGTCAACAAAAAGCAATGGCAAATAGTTGGTGCCCACGGGCGCATCCAATAATTCTGTCGTGGTTTCAACATTCCTTGTTTTCTCGTAAATAGCTGCCAGCACAGCGGGAATTGCGGCTTGCATAAGTGAGTGTGCCGGACTAATTAAGTCGCCATTGGGTACTGGCTCCTGCGTGTTGGGGTCGGCTTTCTGCAAAGCTTCAATCCCCAGGCTTTTTTGTACCGATTCTATAATGTTAATTGCCATATACTGTAGTTTGAAACAGTAATAAGGAAATTATCATGCCACATTTAAGATTGTGTAGTTGGTAAAGTACATCAAACTGTTACAGTAAATGTGCTTTATAGCTCTTCATCCCGCTCCAACATTAATATAGCCCCTTGTGGAACAATAAAATATTTATCACCTTCATACAAAATCTCGGTGGCACCGTTTACCAAAAAAATGGCCAGGTCGCCTTCACGGGCTTGTAGCGGTATATATTTAATCTTTTCTTCTTCGCCTTTCCAGGGCTCGTCCTCAATAGCCATTGGTATGGCATAACCCGGCCCAGTTTTAATAACATAACCCTGCTGCACCTTTTCTTTTTCCTGCACACCCGGTGGCAGAAAAAGGCCGGATGCCGTTTTTTCGTTGGGTTGGGATGGTTTAATCAATACCCTATCGCCTATAATCACTAGTTTTTTAAGCTTATTATCCGTTGTTAACAACATGTTTTGTTTTTAAAATGCAAAAATACGCTTAACAAGTAAACAATTTTGGTTTTGGATGTACTGTGAAATGTAACAAGCAATACCTTTAACAAAATTTGCCAAACGTTGTATTGGCACGGAAAATGATAATTATAATTAACCAATTTTAAAACCGGAATATTATGGAAGGGAAGAAATACAAAATTTTATTATGCGAGGATGATCCAAACCTTGGTATGGTATTGAAGAATTATTTGGAGTTGAATGATTATGATGTTACCCTTGAAAGGGACGGCCGTTTGGGCCTGGCTGCCTTTCAGCGCGAAAAATACGATATCTGTCTGTTGGATGTTATGATGCCCAATATGGACGGCTTTACCCTTGGCGGGGAAATAAGGGATATTGACCCCGAGGTGCCGCTGTTTTTTTTAAGCGCCAAAACAATGAAGGAAGATATTATATCAGGCTATAAACTTGGTGCCGACGATTATATAACCAAGCCTTTTGACAGCGAAGTGTTGCTGCTTAAAATTAAGGCTATCTTGAAGCGCAATGAGGAAATAAACCGGGAGTCTGACAACCTCGAGTTTGATTTGGGCAAATACCATTTTAACCCTAAGCTGCGTGAGTTAAGCCATGAAGGCAAAACACAAACGCTTTCGCCAAAAGAAAACGAATTGTTGAAAATGCTTGCCGAGCATAAAAATGATTTACTGCCACGTGAAAGGGCATTGAAGAAAATATGGGGCAGCGATACCTATTTTAACGGCCGCAGTATGGACGTATATATTGCCAAATTGCGCAAGTATTTAAAAGACGACGAGCACATTGAAATTGTAAATATACATGGCAACGGCTTTAGGCTGGTAGCGCCTTAGTGGTTGTTATAATACACATTTGTGCAAGAGCCTTCGCAAATAGCGGGGGCTTTTTTATTTTGTTTTAGTACCACTGCAAATCACCGCAGCAAAGCAACATACCCCGCCTTGCCGGGAAACTGGGGTACCTTCGTGTCAATAATGTAATAGTAGGTGCCAATAGGCAATGGGCGGCCGTTAAACTTGCCATCCCAAGGGGTTAAATACCCTATGGAACTAAATACCAGTTGGCCATACCTGTTAAATATGCGTACGGTGCAACCAGGGTAGCCCTCAATATTGGTGAGCATCCATTTATCGTTTACGCCATCGCCGTTAGGTGAAAATGCATTGGGCACTTCAATCGCCTTTTCAACGTGTACATTGGTAGAGGCAGAAGCCATACAACCGCCGTCGCCCGTTACGGTTACGGTATAGGTAATATTTTTATCCGTTACTGTAATGGGGTAAGCAACGGTGTCGCTGTTTAAGTCATAAGTAGGCGACCATACATAACTAAGTCCTGTGTCGGTATAGGCCGGCATTAATTGGTAGGGCATGCCCGGTGTTATATACAACGGTGTTTGCAGGTTAATGGTAGGGGTGTTATAAATGGTTACTGTTTTTACTATGGTATCGGCACAGTTGTGGTCGCTGTTTACTGTAAGGGTTATATGGAAAGTGCCTGCCACCGCATATTGCATGGATGGTGACTGCTGGGTGGAGGAGCTGCCATCACCAAAATTCCACAGCCAGTTTGTTAATTTGCCAGGCGGGGCGATATTGGAAGAATCACTAAGATTAACTGGTGAGTTCGGGCAAAATAAAGTAGCTAAAATACCAAACCCGGCAACTGGCTTGGGGCTTAACGAGATTGTTTTTATGGTATCCGCATAGCAACCAATATCCGTAACAATATGCAGTGTTACTGCATAGGTACCATAGGCTGCATATTTCTTAATAGGGTTCTGCAAACTGTCTGTTGAGTTATCGCCAAATGCCCATTTCCATGATGTTACCTTGCTTGCAGGCGCAGTTGATTTGTCGATAAAATACAGCGTATCCTTTGAGCAGCTGTCGTAATTCGTGGCCCAGTTTGCAGTAGGCTTTTCAACACCTTGTATGGTATTGTTATACAATACAGGCGCCAGGCACCCACCCTTGGTTTGGGTAAAAATTTTCACATTCAGGTTAAAGGGGCCAATACCGTTATAATGGTATATATATGGTAAGGAATATCTATAAATGGAATCCTGCCCGTTAAAATAGATACTATCTGGTACCGGGGTAAGCAAATCAACATTATTATTGGGCGTCAAGTTTGGATTGCCCGAAAAATCCCAATGTATTTGCGCCGGCTTTCCATTAAAATTTGCTGCCAACTTAAAAGGCTCGGTCCTGCAAATTATAGGTGAATCTATGCTTGGGTAGACGTTTTTAACAGTGATAAACTCCTTCAAAGTATCCGCGCCAAATACTTTTATTACTTTAATAGCCGTGTCTGTACAGTTTTTGTCGGAATAGGCTATCAGCATGGTTTTATACGTACCTCCTGAGTTGTATTGTTTTACCAAGTTGGTAGCGTTGGCCATTGTTGTACCATCCCCAAAGTACCACTGCCGCTTAGCAATGGTACCGGGAGGTGCAATGGATGAAGAATCGATAAAACTTAGCGAGTCTAAAGTGCAGGGCAGCCCCGTGTAGGTATAATTTGCCACGGGTTTTGGGTATAAAGAAATCGTTTTAAAAGTATCGGCATAACACCCCAAACCTGTAATAGACCTTAGCTTTACGATGTAATCGCCATAGCCGAAATATTGTTTAACTGGATTTTTTATTTTAGTTATTTGGGTATTATCCCCAAAGTCCCAAAACCAGTTATTAAATTTATCGCCCAAAACATGTGAGCTGTCTTTGAAATGTAGCGTATCTCTCCCACAGCTACTGTAGTTTAATGAGATGCCTGCCACTGGTTTTGGAGTAACATACACTGTGTAGGTGATTGTTCTTTTTTCTATACATCCCTCGGGCGTGGGTATATACATTGTTATGTATACATTAAAAGAAGATGGGGCATTTTTGGGGTATGTATAAGTGCCAGGTAGTGTAAAGCGCCACGCAGTGGTATCTTTACCTGCTATGTAGGCACTGTCTGCTATGGGGTATACGGTGTCTACAATTTTGTTAGGTGATAGGTATGGGTTGTTTTTAAAATCAAATATCAACTCAACAGGGTTTCTCTTTATCAGCGCCAGCATTTTAAAGGGTACGGTTTCGCAAATTCTTGAGGCATTGGCACTTGAGTAGGGATTATGTATAAAAAAATTAGACAACTTGCCGATGGTAAAAGCCGGGTCAAAGGCGTAACTTTCATTATTGCCATAGCCATAGGCAGTGGCAATAAAAGACAGTGTATCAATGCTTAATGTGTGTGTACCTGGCGTTATAGGTATTTGAGCGTATGACCACAAAGTATCAGCCGGCAAACGGTGAAAAAAGCTGCCTTTAGACAAGCTGTCAACTTTAAATGAGTCAACAACAGTAGTTTTTACCACCACATTTATAAAGTTGCTGTTGATTTTGTTTGATTTTGGGGAGTTAAAGTTAACTATGCCTATGCCAAACTCTACCGGGCATAAATACACCATATCGGGGTCCCCTGTATTACCTAAGCCTGAATTGCCGCATTTACCAGCGGAGGTAATATACTGGGCAACCACCACCGGTGAGGATGCCTTTATTTCCGCAGGTGTATTGGTTTGAAAATCATAATACATGCCATTAACTAACCCCGTAAGGGACTTGCCGTTAAGGGTAACATTAGTTTGGCTGCTGGCAGTGAAAACCCTGTAATAATTCATATCCATACCCAACGTGGGCACGGTGATGAAGGAAGTACCCCATGCCCGGCCGGGCAATGCCTGCTGAAAAAGGTTGTCGCCTGTACCCAGCCCGTCGCAGGAAATAAGCGTATTGGAACTGCCAGAAAATACCGCAATTTTTTTGCACATGGTGTCGTTGCCAGCACCAATGGTATGTATATAGGTACCCGTTAAATCGTTGCCAGTTGTTATACCACCCGAAGTACCAGTTGTTTTGCCAATTAAATTCAACACCTGCCCTTTGCGCAAAAATTGTGTAAACGGCACGTTTGCACTATGGCCCTTGGTATCTGCTGATGGTATTACCTCCACGGTTGTGGAATCGGTAGTGGCAACAACAAAACAATATGAAAATGAATTGTTTTCTTTTGCGGCCTGTTTATAGCCGAGGGCATAATACTCCTGCTCCAATATTTCAAACGGTACCAGCAATGTTGCTGCAGAGCCACTTACATCGTTTATATGCGCGTAGGCAGCAATCGGCTGGTCGCTGGAAATATGGATACCGCTGTTAAAAACACCTTCCGCGGTAAGCCTTGCGTCGCCCACGCCGGATTTGGGAATAACTACTTGTGTATTAATGCCGCTTACAACAACTGTTTGGCTCCAGCCATTGGCAGGCATGGAAACTGTGACGTTAGCCGTGGCCGAAGATTGTAAATATAACCGCAACTCTTGGCTTCCGCCAGTAGAATTGTTTACGGTGCCATCGCTATTAAACATAGCCGCATGCGCGCCATAGCCCAGCCAAAAATCCATGCCCCGGTTTGACTGATCCTGCGCCATGCAAAAATTTAGTAAACTTTCAAAAAACAAAAGTGTACAAAATAAGGTGGCGCATTTATTTATGTGAAGCTTATGAAGGGATGCCATGCTGCTGTGTTAACATAATAAAACGTACCTCGCATGCATTAAGTTGCCGCAAAAGGTATTTGCTCAAAAATTTCTTACAGCCAACTGTTACAACGTTAAAGTAACCATGAATATTTGATGTGTATGTTGTCAAACGTCACATAGCCTCTTTTTTAATAATTAGTTAATTTAGGTATTAAATTTTAGCGCACATTATAAAAAGAACTTACCTTTATCTGCAAATTGCTTTACAAAGAACCACTTGCGCTTACTTTTACCAATTTAATTTATTTGCTGTAAGTTTGCCGCTTCCTTTTATTTTATTATGGAGTATAATACTACGAGAAATTACTTGAGCATGCGTGAATATGGCCGCCATATTCAGAAAATGGTGGAATACCTGCTTACTCTTCAAGACCGTCAAGCACGCCAGGCCCAGGCGCAGGTTGTAATTGAATTAATGGGTTTTCTTAACCCACACTTGAAAAATGTGGAAGATTTCAGGCATATGTTGTGGGACCACTTGTTTTTCATCAGCGATTTTAAGCTGGATGTTGACAGCCCCTATCCAATACCGCAGAAGGAAACCTACAAGGCCAAGCCAGACCCGATGGGATACCCCAAGCGCCACCCGCGTTACTCGCACCTCGGCAAAAACCTTGAGCTGGTGATTGACAAAGCCTTGCACGAGGACAATCCGGAAAAGAAAGCCGGTTTTGCGCATTCCATTGCCTACTATATGAAACTGGCTTACAGCAACTGGCATAAAGAACTGGTACATGACGATGCCATAAGAGGTGAATTAAATAAGATTACCGACGGCCAATTAGAGTTTAGCAACACACCATATATTAAACACCGCAACCAGAATTTTGTGGAAGACGATTACCCAACCCGCGGAAGCACGGGCGGACGCCGTTACCAAAATTTTGGCAGCCGCAATCAGCGTGACACTCGCAATACCGGTGGCCGCGATAACAACCGTGGCAATGGTGGAAACGGAAACCAAGGCAATAACCGCAGCAACAACGGCGGCCGTGATAACCGCAATGGCAATAACAGCAGGCCTGCAAATTTTAAAAAGCGCTTTAAGTAAGTTAACTGTAAATAAATACATAAAAAGCCCCCATAAAGCGGGGCTTTTTTTATTTTCGCCATACTTACAAACCAAACACACAATAAACAACCTTTTTATATGGCATCATTTGAAGTAACCGGCGGCAAAACACTGCAAGGAGAAATTATTCCGCAAGGCGCCAAGAATGAGGCCCTGCAAATAATTTCCGCAGTATTGCTTACCCCCGAAAGAGTTAAGATTTCAAACATACCCGATATTTTGGATGTTAACCTGCTGATTGAATTATTGGTTGAACTGGGCGTAAAAGTGGAGCGACCATCGGCAGATACCTGTTATTTTCAGGCCGACGATGTAGATGTTGACTACTTGGGCACGGAAACTTTTAGAAAAAAAAGCGGCCGGCTACGCGGCAGCGTGATGATAGCCGGGCCCATGCTTTCCCGCTTTAAGAAAGCCTATATACCCAAACCGGGTGGCGATAAAATTGGCCGGAGAAGGCTTGATACCCATATAATTGGGTTTGAAAAGCTGGGTGCCCGATTTGAATACAATGATGAACTGAATTTTTTTCAGCTTGTTGCCCCGCATCTTACCGGCGCATATATGTTGTTGGATGAGCCGTCGGTAACCGGCACGGCCAATATTGTGATGGCCGCCGTTATGGCCAGGGGTACCACCACTATTTATAATGCCGCTTGCGAGCCCTACCTGCAGCAGCTGTGCAATATGCTTAACCGCATGGGGGCTAAAATAACCGGTGTTGGCAGTAACTTATTAACCATTGAAGGCGTAAGCTACCTGGGCGGCACCGAACACCGCATGTTGCCTGACATGATTGAAATTGGCAGTTTTATTGGGTTGGCGGCCATGACACAAAGTGAACTGACCATTAAAAACGCCGGCATTAACCACCTGGGTGTAATACCTGAAAAGTTTATGCAGTTGGGCATACAAATGGAGTTTAGGGGGGATGATATTTACATTCCGGCACAGGACAGCTATGAAATATCCACTTACTTAGACGGTGGTATTTTAACAGTGTACGACCACCCTTGGCCCGGTTTTACGCCCGACCTGATAAGCATTGTATTAGTGGTTGCCACCCAGGCAATTGGCAGTGTGCTGATACACCAAAAAATGTTTGAAAGCCGCTTGTTTTTTGTAGACAAGTTGATTGACATGGGTGCACAGATTATTTTATGCGACCCACACCGTGCCACCGTGATAGGCCTTGGCAGAAAACACGCCCTGCGTGGCATAACCATGAGCAGCCCGGATATTAGGGCCGGCCAGGCATTACTAATAGCAGCGCTTAGCGCCGAAGGAAAAAGCACTATACAGAACATAGAGCAGATTGACCGCGGCTACCAATATATTGATGAAAGGCTTCGGGCACTGGGTGCGGATATTAAAAGGATTGGGTAATACATAAGCCCCTCAAAGTTTTTACTGTTACTTTGCATAATGATTATTAAAAAGGCAGAATACGTTATCTCCAGCCCCACCATTGAGAGCTGCCCCAAGCCAGACAGGCCAGAATACGCTTTTATCGGGCGGAGCAATGTGGGTAAATCGTCACTGATTAATATGCTGTGCAATAATAACAAGCTCGCCAAAATATCGGTAACACCGGGTAAAACACAAAACATAAACCATTTTGATATAGAAAGCCTGCACAAAGCAGGTGCAAAAAAAGTAACCCACTGGTACTTAGTTGACCTGCCCGGGTATGGTTATGCAAAAACGGCCCAAACAACCCGCAAGGGCTGGACAAAAATGATTGAGGATTACCTCCGCAAAAGGGAGAACCTGGTAAATGTGTTTGTATTGGTTGACAGCCGCCACGAGCCGCAAAAAATTGATCTGGAATTTGTAAATGACCTATCAGGCTGGAACGTGCCTTTTACCCTTGTATTTACCAAGGCCGATAAAGAAAAACCCGGTGCCGTGCAACGCAACGTAAAAGCTTTTTTTGATGAAATGCTCAAAACATGGCAGTTTTTACCGCAGGCTTTTGTAACCAGTGCAAACACAAAACAAGGCAGGGATGAAATATTGAAATTCATTGAGGTATATGTGGAAAACCCCACAGACCTGCAAACAAAATAAATGATTATGCTTGCAGGCCTATAGCTTTACCGAAACGCTCAATATTCAATAATCAACGCTCAATGTTAAAAGTAAAAACCGAACATATATGTCGGGCATTCCCCTTGAACATAGTCCAAGAACTCCTATGGAGAATATTGAATGTTGCATATTGCACATTTTTACCAGCAAAAAGTGAACATAATAAGAAACGGTATCAACAAAGCCTGAACTTTTCTACGCTGTAGTTGCATACTGCATCATTTGCAATATTAGGTCGGGGTTGGGGCAGTTTCGCAGGTATTGTTCACGCTCCGAAAACTTGCACACGCCGGGATAATCCCCCTTCATCACCCGCATGTCTTTAACAATTTGAAAATGCAGGTGTGGGGGCCACTGGCCATTTTCGGCCGGGCCGCCAAAATGCCCGATTGTTTCCCCTTGGCTCACAAATTTACCTTCTTTTAAACCTTGTAGGTCTTTCAACGAAAGGTGGCCGTACAGCGTATGGAAAACAATTGTATCCAGCTGGTGTTGCAAAATAATGGTGGCACCGTAATCGCCATAATTATCATTAAACGCAAAACTATGTATCACGCCACCCATGGGTACATACACCGGTGTGCCTGCCTGCCCCCAAATATCAATGCCGAGGTGCAGCCTGCGCGGCTCTTCGGCTTTAGAGCTACCGGCAGTGGTATTTTTATCGGTGTTAAAAATGTCGCTTCTGGTGTAAATGGTGCGGTGTTCGGCATAACCGCCAATGCCATACCTACTTTTATGCTGCTGTAAAATTTGTTGTATATAGCCACTGAATTGCTGTGTATCAGTTATAACATCAGCAAACTGGTATGGGGAGGTACTGGTGAAATCCATCAACAACAGTTTGTCATTAAAACCGTCAAACGGTACAACCTTGTGAAAAAGTTGTTTTCGTTTTGCAAGAATGTTTACAAGAGGGTCTTCACTTTTGGCCATGTTGCAAAAGTAGACGCAATAAATAACAATCGCTGGTAAATTTACGGTTTGGCCTTGGCAAACAC
>Ga0364894_10244_pt1 | contig 26577 bp, 26 predicted proteins | sample ExccelJu500001D4_FD_206942 | JGI IMG/M metagenome (GOLD analysis project Ga0364894, IMG submission 206942) | Enriched cells from Trout Bog Lake Hypolimnion, Wisconsin, USA - BchlTB.July16.5000.01.D4 | ecosystem: Environmental > Aquatic > Freshwater > Lake > Hypolimnion/Profundal zone | place: USA...
TTTTTAGCAGTAATTATTGCTTGGGGATAATAAGCAATTTTTAGCCGAGCCCAATGTTTGCGCGGCTTTCAGCATTATTTTTTCTTTTTGCCATAATAAAACAACACCAAATATGGTTTGTTTTCGGTAGAATACGGCTGTACTTTTACATTGTTGATAGAAAAAAGGACATAAGGTGAAAAGCATGAGTAAATAAATTGTCAACAAACAACAAGATACTTTAAGAATTTTCATATGGCAAGCAATCGTTAGAGGTCGTCTGTTTCTACAGAGGATCTTTTTTTTGAGCCTCGTACCATAAATCAGTCCTGCGAATTATTTAAAGAGCTGCAATATTTCAATTAGAAAACTTACCCTATTTTAACATCAACTTGTCAAAAATAAACATCATTTACTTGCAAATAAAGGTTGGCTGTAATGGGCTAAATTTAGTGAAAGCTAATGCTGGCAATGGTTGTGGCTTTTGTTTTTAGCCTTTGGCATGATAAAATACAGTAAAATGTGATTAGGACGGCTTATTTGCTGCATGTACTTTTACACCGTCAATAACAGATACAAGAGATAAGGCAAGCAATCGCGGAGGCAAGAAATACTGTTAGAGGCCCGAATGGCGAGGGTTTTACAATCCTCGGACATTACAAAAAACGAATTTTAAGAATTTTCATATGGCAAGCAATCGTTAGAGGTCGTCTGTTTCTACAGAGGGCCTTTTTTCATTTGGCGGTGGCGAATATACGGCTTAAAACAACATTGCAAAATAAATTTACCTAGCCCGTATCATACTTTATTGTGCCACTATGGTACTATTTTATCTTTTTTGCTGGGTATGTAATAATATTTTAGGGAGAAATAAATCGTTGGGGGTAATATGGAATTTGTGCTGTAAGCCTTTATTCATGAGGGTTATGGCTTTCAATTGCCATTTTGCCGTGATAAAAGCTACTTAAACTGGGTTTGCTGATGGTGTTGACGGGTTGTATTTTTACAGTGTTGATAGCAAATGAGGGGTTAGAAAAGGGTAGTAAATAGAAACACGGCTATTGACACACAACAAGATACTTCAAGAATTTTCATATGGCAAGCAATCGTTAGAGGTCGTCTGTTTCTACAGAGGATCTTTTTTTTTGCCCCTTATTATTACAATTAAACCTATCTGCAAAGCTTTGCCAAGTGTAATTAATACGGCACGTAAATCCGTCTAGTCCACTATGGCTTCGGTGATGTAATGGAAATAAACGTGGTATTATTTTAACATCCACTAGTAAAAAATAAACATTGTATTGAATAAAATATTTGTTGGGAGTAATGAGTTGTTTTTTACGAAAGCCAACAGGGGCAAGGCTTACAGCTTTCAACTTGAGTGTTTGGCATGATAAAATCTGGTACAACGTAATTAGGATAGTTTGTTAACCGCATGTACTTTTACAACGTCAATAACAGAAAAGATATAATAAGGCAAGCAATCGCGGGTGCAAGAAATACTGTTAGAGGCCAGGATGCGGACGTGTTTAACACGTAAATCATCCACAAAAAAGAATATTAAGAGTTTTCATATGGCAAGCAATCGTTAGAGGTCGTCTGTTTCTACAGAGGGCCTTTTTTCATTTGGCGGCTGCGAATGTACATATAAAAATAACATTGCCAAATAAATTTAATTAGCTATGTAAATATTTTATTTGAGTGATATGGTACTATTTTAGCTTGTTTTTGTAATTTATCAAGAATATTTCGCCAATAATAATCACTTGGGCATAATATCCACTTTTTGCTACAATGCTGTGTTCACAAGGCTTCTAGCTTTTAATTGGGGTTTTGCCGTGATAAAAGTAATACAAACAAGGTTTGTTTGGGGTGCATAGTGTTGTTACTTTTACACTGTTGATAGCAAATGAGGGTGTTTAGAAAAAAGAGATAAGGAATTGGCTGTCGACATACAACAAGATAATTCAAGAATTTTCATATGGCAAGCAATCGTTAGAGGTCGTCTGTTTCTACAGAGGATCTTTTTTATTTTATCAAACACCTGCTTATTTGTCCCTGCTGACCACAAAATATATGTAAATTGTTTTCTCCAATCATAAAAAGAAAACCTACGGGAAGCCAAAACTCAACTAAGGTAAAATAATCTAGGGAATAATTTTCTGTTGCGGGGTTATCCATTTTTCATACAGCAAGCAACCGATAAGGCAAGAAATACTATTAGAGGCCACTATGCCGGAGTATTGAAACAACTCACAAGCATACAACAAAAGTAAAAGAGATTTATATGGTTACCAATCGTTAGAGGTCGTTAGCTCTGCGGGAGCAGAGCTTGATTTCAGCGAACGAATTTATGCAAAGTTTGCAATAGGTTAATCATTTTCCGCAAGTATATTTTTTTGCATACGAAAATGTTATACAATTTGCGCAGGAACATTCCGTTTGAACGCCGACGGCAAGCATCTGCAAAATCGCTGCTTGCCCGTTTAGTACATTTAGCTACGCCGAAGCGTGGCTGACTATGTCGTTTTTCGCTGCTTCCCAGCCTATTATTGCTGTTTTGCGTGCGGTTCCCCAATGGTATTCACCTATTATACCAGTTGAACGGATAACCCTGTGGCAGGGTATTAAAAAGGCCACCGGGTTGCTGGCTATTGCTGTGCCAACGGCACGCTGTGCCTTGGGTGCCTGTATGCTTTGCGCAATGGACGAATAGGTGCTTAGGCTGCCAGTCGGTATTTGCAGCAGCGCCTGCCACACTTTTAACTGAAAAGGCGTTGCCTTTAAATGCAATTTTATTTTGCCGGGATTGCCCAGGTTGCCTTTAAAAACCTCCAATGCCGTTTGTTGCAACATGTCTGTTTTTTGTTCAAGCAAGGCATTCGGAAATCTTCCCTGAAGTTCCTCCAGGGCAGTGTCTGCACCCAATGTAAATGCTATATGGCAAATGCCTTTTTGCGTACTGGCAAGCAGCACATCACCAAAAGGTGTTTCCGCGTAACTGTAGTTTATGGTAAGGCTTTCACCGGCGTTCTTGTACTCGCCCGGTGTCATCCCCTCAATATTAATAAACAGGTCGTGCAGGCGGCTGCTGCCTGAAAGGCCGGTTTCAAAACTAACATCTGCCAGAGATACATTGTTTTTTAGCAGCGCCTTGGCATGCTCGATGCTTATGTATTGTAGAAACTTCTTCGGGCTAACGCCTGCCCAGTCTTTAAACAACCGTTGAAAGTGGTAAGGGCTTAAAAACACTTGGCCGGCAACCTCGTCAAGGTTTGGCTGTTCCTTAAAATGCTCTTTGATGAAGAGGATAGCTTTTTCTATGCGTTCAAAATCTGTTATCATGCAGTAAAGGTAAACACGCGCAGTCCGCCGGGCAATCCGATTATTGCGGAAATATTCAATTACAGGCTTGACTTGTCATTTTGGGTGTATGAATGGGAGTAGTCACATAGCCCATCGTTTTTGGGGATTGGGCCGAATACATTTACGCGGCTGGATGTTTTGGAGGATAGGCCAAAGGCACATAGCATTTTTAACTCTTAGTCTTCAGCAGTCTACTTATTTTGTTGGTAAAACATGACTTTTATCACATTGTTTAATGACAGCCCTCATGACCAGCGGAAAGATTCAATTTTAATTTAGCACTCTGAATAAGAGATAAAAAATTATTGAAACCTGATTAGAATAGAGTGGGATGTAGTGAATATAAACATTTTGCCTCTTAATCAAAGAATTTACAAAACACCACTGCATAAAAACATTCCCAATAATAAAATGGACAACAGCTTTTTTGCATACCTGCAACATCTTGAAATGATGGCATTTTTTTCGGGTTACCCTTTAATATATGCAGTTGTGCTTTTTGTTTCAGGAAATAAACAATCGGTAAATAATTTTCGCAATAGAGGTGCTTCTTTACTCCCATACGCCTATGCATTGGTGGGTACATTGTTTGTAGGTTTTCAACTAAAAAAAATACTTATTGGCTATAGTGATGGAAGTATAAATATTTCTTTTCAACAGCCTTTATTGATAATATGGGGCCTGCTAGCAATATTTTTTTGGATACCGGCACTTGCCAAAAAAAAAGCATTGGGTTTGGCCCATAGTTCGATATTTTTCTTCCTTTTACTATGGGATATTTTTATGCAAAAGACTTTGCCAAGCGATAATGGCAACCTGTTAGCTAATGATATGAAGATTTACACCGGGAGTTTATTGTTAAATGCAACATCGCTTGGCTTTATGGTTTTGATAATCTATATTTTTAATCGTTATAGCCAACGCAAAAATGCCATTGGGAGGTAGCGATTTATTAAGTTTCTTGCATTATGTTTCGTCATTTTATAATGTAGCCCACCGAATATGGGGAAACTATCTGGCTGTATGATAAATGTCATAAATACACTTGATAAACATCATTTTAGCATTTGATGCGTGTTAATGAAAGTCTACACTATACTAACGAGTTTTGGTATCGCAATAAATCAATTGCCATTTAAACATTTTTATTATTCATTTTAAATACTTTTTATGAAACTGACTAGCAACAAAACTTTAATGGTACTGCTTATTGTGATAAGCGTTTACGGCTATATTGCAGCCTGCACCCATAAAGACCAAGTGCTTCCCGCACAGGCGTCTGGCACAACAACTTATACACGCGGCACCGCAGTGCTTTTACCAGGCACATTAACTGCTGGAGACTCCACACAATGGAAGCTTGACCAAGTACACTCAAGCGTATTGTGGTCAACAGCCTACCTAGGTGCGGCAGGTTTACTTACCGGGCGGTTTAACTGGTTTGGCATAGCCAATGTAACACCTGCGCAAATGACAACCTACGCTACAACAGGGCAGCCTTTAAAAGACACATCTTGGGCCTTTTACGAAAGCGACCCCACAAAGACCTATTTTAATGGCTATGTGCAAATAAATACCTCCAACACCGGAGAGCCGGGCAGAGACACAGGTTGTAATATTTCAGCATTGGGTACAGTTAAAATCATCCCAAACATACAAAATTTAGGTGTGACTAATTTAGCCCAAATACAAACCACCAAAATTGAGTATGACCCTAACAGCAGTGGTTATATAGCCACCTTTAACCTTACTTGGCAGGGTAAGTTAACTGCACCAAAAACAGAATCACTCGTTGGCAAGTTAACGTACATACCAAAATCAAATGTAACCATCGGCACCTCCACATACGGTGTATTCGGGCTTCGGTTGGAATTTCAGTTTAACTGTAGGGATTTTGGTGTTGTAAGCACCAGCATAGGTGATAACATTGCCATACAGGTTAATGTGAACTTTAACAACAAGTAACAACAAAAAGGAGGAATAATGAAAAAGCTTATAATATTGTCAGGGCTTGTGCTAGTTGCTTTAGCCAGCCTTACCATAACTGGTTGTTACAGGGATGTTATTGTGCCACCGCTGCCAAGCAGCGCGCCACAAAACGTAAGTTTCAATAAACAGATAAAACCGATTTTAAATGCCAATTGTGCAAAGTCGGGTTGTCACGTACCCGGAAGCCAAAAGCCTTATATGGATTCCGTTGAATCATATACGAATCTAATTAATGGTGGTTTTGTTAATACTATTGTACCCAACCAGAGTACCATTTATCAAATGCTTAACGGGGCGATGCAGCAATATATCCCCTCTAACGCTGATATACAATTAATTTATGATTGGATACGTAATGGGGCACAAAACAATTAATTAACCTGTTAAAATAATTACAATGAAAAAAACTATAAATATACCTGGCTGCCGGTTTTTACAGCGGTTTCTGTTGGTGGCTGGTTTGTTTTTAACGCATTATGCCGTAAATGCACAGGATGGCACAGGCGATGCTGCAAAAGCGACAGCAACTAAGGCAAAACCTGTTAAAAATACCTTTGAAAGCCCATTGATTATTGACGACCAAACTGTAATGGTGCCGACCAAAGGAACATTTGAAATGGCAATACAGCACAGGTTTGGAACAGTTCAAAATGGATACCCTGATTTTTGGGGTCTGTTTTCATCCTCTAACATCCGCATCGGTTTTGGGTATGCCCCCATTAAAAATTTGTACCTGGGGTTGGGCCTTACTAAAAACAAAATGCTGTGGGATGGTAGCGCCAAATACGCCATTTTAAAACAAACAAAGCACGGCATACCGGTTAGCATAACATATTACGGCAATATCGGCTTCGACTCAAGAAAGGATGCAAATAAGGTGTTGTTTACGTATGGTACACAGCGGCTGTCATACTTTAACCAAATAATTATCGCAAGAAAGATTACGGAAAAGTTTTCGTTGCAAGTGGCCGGTAGTATATCCCATCAGAACGCTGTAAATGGTTATTATACCCAATATGATACTATTAAACATACTGTGTTTAACGACCAGAAGTTTGACCTGTTTGCTTTTTCGGTATGTGCAAGGTATAAGTTAACACCAACAACATCATTTATTGTTGACTACGACCAACCACTTACCCAACAGCCTACAGCAAACCCACACCCTAATGTAGCCTTTGGTTTTGAGTTTAATACCAGCGGCCATACATTCCAGTTGTTTGCCGGCAACTATACGTTGTTAAACCCTCAGCAAAACAGCTTGTATAACCAAAATAATCCATTCGGTTATACAAACACAGGTGGTACAAAAGTGCAAGGCGGGCAGTTTGTAATTGGCTTTAACATTACGCGGTTGTGGAATTTTTAGTAGAGGAGTGTGGTATTTGTAAGTTGAATTTTGTTTCATACCTTGAACCTTGGATTATTTATTAATCCAAGGTTCTTCTTTTGTTATTTTTTATAAAGGAAATAGTAGTAAATACTACAACTCAAAAAATTGTTCAATATAATGAATTGGTATGCGAAATATAGTGCAGCAGTACCTTTAATGTATCTGCTTTTTATAATGCTTTCCTGCAACGACACCCATAAGGAAAACTCAACAAAAGCAAAGTCTGCCATAGGCCAAGGCCGCTTAATAAAGCCGGCAAGTAGCTATCAGGATACATTGTCAGTAAGTATTCCTTCTGCTGTTTTTTATTATCCTGATTCCGTTCAGTTGCTAAAATATAAAGCACTCATAGATTCAAATGCTTATAAAAGCATTGACCACGAATTTTATTACCAGTTGCACTACGCACACATCGCTATACAAAAGCAATGGCCGTCAGTAAGGATATTGGAGTGTAAGCAACATCGGTATATCAGGTTCAATAAATCTGATGGTTCGAATGAATATGTTGACCTTGACACCAAAGGTGATATTTATGGGCTATTTGTGTTTGATGGCAAAAAACATGCTGAACAGATTGACTTGACCAATGTTGAAACACAGGTGGGTTTTTATTTTCAAGGTAAATAAGTAAAAATATCCAAAAGCATTGTAATAAACGTAAATCGTTGAAACAACTTCTTTCAAAACCCTGTCATTCTCAAACTACCCATTCTCGGCCAAAGCCCTTTTGGCCACTATAATCAGCATTAGTTGTAGCCATATTCACAATGGTGTGAATGATGTAACTTATTTACACAATTGTGTAACAACAGTTGGGTTAAACAAAACAATCTTTGCAATCTTTTTGCTTAAATGGTCTTGTTTCTTTTGTTATTGCGGAGTGGATGTATGGCTATAAAAACACTTTTTATCGTTGTAAAATATATGACTTTCATCAGGTTCTCCAATGACAACCCTCACAAACGAAGATGATAAAGGAGGGTAATTTGCACCCTGTTAGTATTTCTTTTTAACACTAAAATTTCTCTTATGAAAGTTTTTCAGCGCATACAGTTTTGGATAATAACAACAATGATTTGCCTTGTAGGTTATGCTGTTGGTTGCGTTAAAAGCGACCAGGTTATTTTGCCCAGTTCATCAACAACCAACTCAACAACACTGGTGTCATTAAAAACAACTACTGCACCAACCATTGACGGTACCATAGAGGCAGCATGGGACAAAGCGACAAAACTAAATTTTACCCCTACGGTGCCAGACCCCGGCAACGGACTATTTACCGGTTATATTGGTACAACTTACCCGGCAACACTGCGTTCAATGTACGATGATAAATACATTTATTTTCTGGCAGAATATGGTGATGCTGAAAAAAGTGTTTATGTAGCCACCTGGTATTTTGACCCCTCAACCCAGCGCTGGGCACAGGAGCCAACCAGCAAAACATTTGATGCAAACGGTGTTTTAACAAGGGATGGTTTTGGCGAAGATAAATTTGCCATGTTGTTTAATATTGATAATTCAACACCCAAATTTATAACCCAAACATGTTATGCAAGCTGCCATGTGTTTACACCATATTTGGATTATTCAGTTACACCTGCAGTGGAAAAGTCTAATGCAAACAATGGCAACCACTACACTAACGGAGCCAGCGAGAAAATTGATATGTGGTGGGGGCATTTAAGCAGGGATTTGATATTTAACCAGATAGATGATGACTACCAGGATTGGGCTGGCGGACCGGGTGTAACAAACCTAGTTGGCGGCTCAGGCAACGGGCGCCATGTGGATGGTATTACCGTATCAGGCGCATCTGCCACTTGGCCTTATGCACCAACCTATACAGCCGCAGCACCGCAAGGCGCGTCCAATAACAAACAAACGCTTAAGTTAGATGGCACGGGTGCTTCAGTTTCCGTTCCTTTATGGATCGTTCCCAATGCATCCAACTACTATTATATTTTGGCATCCGATACTTTGTCAGGCGGTAAGGCTGTTAAAATTACAGGTGTTAGTTCTACCGGTGTGTTAACATACAACGGCGGTACTATTGATCCTAATACTGGTACCGATTACCAAAGAACCGGCGACGCTGTTAACGGAGGCGACGGCCCCAAATGTTTCCCCAGCTATATAGCTTCTCCATTGATAGGCGCAAGGGCAGATATAACCGGTGCCGCTGTTTATACAGGTACAGGCTGGATAATTGAATACAAACGCTTGTTGAAAACATCCGATGCGCTAAAACAGGATGTTGATTTTTCAAGCCTTCAGGACCAGCCGTTTGGTTTTGCCATCTGGAACAAATCAAACAACCAGCATGGTATTCAACCCAACCTGTTACTTACTTTCCAGAAATAGTATTTGGCAGTTCTTTTAATAATCAAAAACAAAGACCATGTCAAAGAACAAGATTATAATAACTTCTTTAGTCGCGGCCATACTCATCGGTTCCATAACTGGTTGTTATAAAACAGCAACCTTACTGGTTACGGCACCGGAGGTTACCACTGCTGTAAGCTTTAGCAAAGACCTTACACCGCTGCTAACTGCAAACTGCGCCAAAAGTGGGTGCCACAGCGGAAGCGTTGCCCCGAATTTAAGCGCTGATAATGCATATAATTCCTTGGTGAACGGTAAGCTTGTGGATATTACAAACCCGGAGGGCAGCGAAGTGTATTTATGGCTTACAGGCAAACATACACCTGCCATGCCACTTGGTGCAACCAACAATCCCTCAAACATAAATGGGTTAATGCTTGCCTGGGTAAAACAAGGCGCTAAAAACAACTAAAAATTATACAATGAAAAATATACATAACATAGTAAAAACCAGGTTGCTTTGTTTTTTCCTGTTGATGGCGTTTGCCATTGGAAGCGCTGCCGTAGTGCAAGCACAGGACTCAACGGTAGCGGCCAAACCAGCGGCTAAGAAAAAATCATTCGTAAAAAACACCTTTGAAGGTAATTACCTGATTGATAACCAAACGGTGATGGTGCCTATTAAAGGAACGTTTGAATTTGGTATACAACACAGGTTTGGTGTGGTAAACAATAGTTTTACTGATTTATTTGGCCTGTTTGCGGGTGCTACTATGCGTTTGGGATTTAGCTACACTATTATTAAAGACCTGCAAGTTGGCTTTGGTGCAACCAATGACAAAATGCAAACGGACTGGAGTTTAAAATATGCTTTGCTTAAGCAAACCAAAAACGGCTCCATGCCTGTGAGCGTTACTTACTTTGGTAATGCCGTAATGGATACTAGAAAAAGAGATGGTTCAATACCTATAGTGCAAACATCCGACCGTTTTTCATTCTTTAACCAAATTATCATCGCCAGAAAAGTAACCGAAGAATTTTCAGTGCAAGTAAGCCCTTCTTTGTCACACTTTAATAATGTGCCGGCTTATACGGATGCAAATGGAAAGATTCAACCACAAATGAAGAACGATCATTTTGCGGTATCAGTTTCAGGCAGGTACAAAATATCTCCTAAAACAGCGCTAATTGTCAATTACGACCAGCCGCTTACGCAACATCCGATGAACAATCCGTTACCAAATATCAGTTTTGGTTTGGAAATGAAATCAAGCGGGCACGATTTTCAAGTTTTTGCAGGTAACTATGGCAACATACTGCCTCAAAACAATAATCTTTTAAACCAGAATGATTACAGGAAAGGACAATTCTTGATTGGTTTCAACATTACCAGGTTATGGAATTTTTAATGGCACTATTGTTGACTGAAAAGGAATAGCTTTGAAATAAGTATAAAAATTTTGCTCACCAAAAAATAAAATCAATGAAAAGAAAATTGTTAGTAGGGTTTTCTGTCATGGCAGTATGCTTTATGAGTTTTGCATTTAAAATGCAAACTAAACCATGGGCCGTGCCTGATAAAAATGCCAAAGAAGTTAACCCGGTAAAATCAAACGGCGAGTCTATTGCAGCGGGTAAAGCGCTATGGAGCTTACATTGTTCATCATGCCACGGTAAAACAGGTTTGGGCGACGGTAGCAAAGCTGCCCAGTTAAAAACACAGCCGCCTGATTTTACAACTGCTGCAGTACAAGGCCAGTCTGATGGTTCTCTGTTTTACAAAACATCAGAAGGCCGTGATGATATGCCAAGCTTTAAAAAGAAAATTCCAGACCAAGAGGATATATGGAACTTGGTAGTGTACATCCGCACATTTAAAAAATAGCGTATTCAGCATACTTTAAAAAAGCCTCCCTGACAATAGTTGGGGAGGCTTTTTTATGCAATGTTTTGGCATTCATTCAACGCTTTATGGTTTTAATCATCTTTTTTAATGATTATCGTCATGCCCAAGCTTTTTTAGCAAACCTAATTTTACAAATAACAAAATGATACAACATTTATGACCAACAATCAAATAATAGCCTCAAAAGAACCACCCACACGAAGAAGGTTTGTATGGGCAGTTGGCTTTTTGTCAATATTCGCAGCTATTTCAGCCGCAACGGGTTTGCGGCTTCCGCGAAAGAAAGATATACTTCCATGTGGCCCAGAGACTGCAAAGAAGACCATTAAAATGCTTACGCAGGACGGGAAGCTTGTTGAAATTGACGCATCGTTACTCACAGCCGCAAGCAAAAAGATAACTGATGGCGAACTACAACAATGGATTAAAAAATAACTGCAGCCACCACAAAAAAAATAACAATGAAATCAGAAAATAATTCAAGAAGAGAATTCCTTTTCACGGGCCTGCTTGCTGCAGGTGCGGTTGTTGGGTGTTCTCCAAAAAAAGATGTTTTTGAAGCAGGTGCTGAACCTGGGGTAGTAGCATCCGGAAAAAAAGTTAAACTACTGTCAGTAGACGGCCAAGTTATTGAAGTGGACGAGGCTTTTCTAAAGCCCGTACCTGAACTGCCGCCGGTTACTAACGCCGAAGCAAGGCTTGGTATAGCAGGCAAAAAATTTGTAATGGTTATTGACCTTTCACGTTGCAAAAACCTACGCAAATGCCAGGAAGCCTGCGACCGCGAACACCATGTAAACCCAGGCCAGCACTGGGTAAAGGTTTACCCCATGCAGGATGCAGACCATACATCCCCATACTGGGAACCCACCACTTGTATGCACTGCGACGAACCACCCTGCGTAAAAGTTTGCCCCGTTGATGCTACTTTTAAAAGGCAGGATGGTATAGTTTTAATTGATAGTGACCGTTGTATCGGCTGCCGCTTTTGCATGGCTGCCTGCCCTTATTCAACAAGGGTGTTTAACTGGTCGGCTCCTGATATTTCTGCCGAGATAGCAAAGCTTCCTTACTCCTGCGAAACAAGCGTTCCACAAAAGAAAGGTACTGTGGGTAAATGTGATTTTTGTGCAGATATGACCAGGAAAGGGGAGTTGCCACACTGTGTGTCGGCTTGCCCTAACGGCACTTTCTTTTTTGGTGATATGAATGAAGACACTGTAAGCAACGGTTCAGAAACGTTCCGTTTCAGCGACCTTATAAGGGATAAAGCAGGGTATAGGTTAATGGAAGACTTGGGTACAAAACCAAGTGTTTATTACCTGCCGCCTGTTAGCCGCAATTTTCCTTTTGAACCAAGTGTTGACAGTGACCTAAAAAGTAAGATTTAACCTAAAATAATTAAGCTGTGGAAAATTTACAATCATTAGAGTCAGAAAAAATAATACAGGACCTGCTGCCGCAAAAATTTGGCAGAAAAGGTAAAATATTTATTGGTGTATTATTGGCTTTTTGTTTGGTCGGGCTTTTTGCGTATTACCGCCAGTTGCGGTACGGGCTGGTTGTTACCTCCATGCGCGACTATGTTTCATGGGGTATTTACATTTCAAACTTTGTATTTTTTGTGGCTATTAGTTTGGTGGGTTCTTTAATAACGGCGGTGTTTAGGCTCGCCAACGTTGAATGGAGCAAACCGCTTACCAGGATTGCAGAGATAATTGCAGTGGCTGCTATCATTTTTGCATCACTCATCATTATAGTCGACATGGGTAGCCCAGAGAGGTTTTATAATTTGTTTTTATATGGGCGCATCCAGTCACCTATTATGTGGGATGTGATTGTTATCACCACCTATTTCTTTATAAGCCTATTGCTTTTATATTACCCCCTGTTGCCGGATATAAAAATACTATTGCGCTTTAAAGAAAAATCAGGCAAGGGATTGCATAAATTGTACAAGTTTCTAGGTTCGTACTGGAAGGAATCGCCCAAACAAATAAAGCTCAGCGATAAGGCCATTAACATTCTTTGTATTACTATTATTCCCGTGGCTTTTTCCATCCACACAGTAACGTCTTGGCTGTTCGCAACAACCTACCGCCCTGGTTGGGATAGTACCAACTTTGGTGCATACTTTATATCAGGTGCATTCTTAGTAGGCGCAGGCAGTGTAGTAGTGGCCATGTATATTTTTAGAAAAGCATACAACTTAGAAAATTATATAACCCCCAAGCATTTTGAAAAAATGGGTCGTATTGTGGTGCTGCTTGCATTGCTGTACCTATATTTTAACATCAATGAATATTTAGTGCCCGCTTTTAAAATGAAAAAATCTGAAGAGGCACATTTACTCGGCCTTTTTACAGGCGATTACGCGCCACTTTTTTGGTTTGCCATTTTAACGGGCATGATTATACCAATCATCATATTATTATTCAAGAAGGGCAGAAAACCGGTACCAGTTTTTGTAGCAGGCATAATGGTAGTGGTTGGCGCTTGGTTTAAACGTTATTTAATTGTAACGCCAACCATGTTGCATCCCTTCATGCCTATGTACAATGTTCCTGAAAGCTACCACCACTATTTCCCAAGCTGGGAGGAGTGGGCCATTGCGCTCGGTTCGCTGGCAGGCACTATGCTGGTGATAACCATTTTGGGAAGGATATTCCCCATAATCCCCATTCAAGAAACTTTAAACGAACAACATGAAACTGCTGCATAAAAAACTGTTAGGGTTGTTGTCCATAGTACTCCTGATACCCGGCTATAAAGCTTTTTCACAGGACGCTCAAAAAGGTACCCTTAGTATTGCCATTGGTTATTACAACGAAAATAACCAGATACCTTATGTAAAAGCAAAGGTTAAAACCAAGGTAGACGGCAGGTTTAAAACTGTTGCCGGCATACCGCTAAAATTGTATTTGAACAAAGACTCTGCGGGCAATTTAATTGCGCAGGTTGTTACGAACGATAAAGGCGAAGCTGCTGCAATAATACCCGCATCACTCAAAAGCCAATGGGGTGCAGGCCCCAGCCATAGTTTTGTTGCTACCTTTGATGGTAACAAAAAATACGATGCCGCCACAGGCGACGTTACTGTTGGCAAAGCGAAAATTGAAATAGATACCACCAGCGACCGGAAGATAATTGCCACTGTGTATGAAATGAAGGATACTGCTTGGAAGCCTGTAAAAGGCGTTGATGTAATTGTGGCCATTAAAAGGATGGATGCAGATTTGAATGTAAACGAAACTGCTACATTCAGTACAGATTCAACAGGCAAAGCCTCCGCTGATTTTAAACGCGACAGCCTTGCAGGTGATGCAAACGGAAACATTACTTTAGTAGCAAAAGTGGAAGACAATGACCAGTTTGGTAACCTATCCATACAAAAAACAGTGCCTTGGGGAGCTAAATTTGTACCAGTTAATACCTTTGATAGAAGAACGTTGTTTGCCACAAGAGATAAGGCACCTATCTGGCTTATATTGATGGCCACCTCCATAATAGTTGTAGTTTGGGGTATACTTATAGGGTTGGTGGTTAATTTATTCAAAATAAAGAAGTTGGGACAGGAGGCATAACCCCGTTAAAGTAGGCCTTTTTATTCTTGGCACCCTATTTGGTCTATACCCTGTTATGAAAAAGATAATATCAATGCTTTGCTTGGCAATATGCTTGGCAGGCATCAATGGGGTTTCGGCACAAATAAGGATAAGCGTTAATGCAAGCGCTAATATTGTTTCGCAGCCAGTTTGGGGCCCTACCGGTTATGATTATGCGCGTTATTATTACATGCCCGATATAGATGCTTATTACTCAGTACCAAACCACACCTTTGTTTATTTGGAAGGGGGTAACTGGGTATTTGGCGAATCCTTGCCAGAAAGGTTCCATTATGATTTATACCACGGGTATAAAGTAGTGGTTAACGAGCCACGGCCTTATTTACATGCCGATGTTTACCGTACCAAATATAGCCAATACCGGGGCTGGCAGGGCAAACAGGAAGTAATTAGGGATAGCAGGGATAACCGTTATTATGCCATAAAAGACCACCCCATGCACGGAAATTATCATCCAGACATGCGTCGCGGGGATGAAGACCATGGCGGCGGGCGTGGGCATGACAATGGTCGCGGAAGAGGACATGAAAATGGGGGAGACCGTGGGCATGGAAGGCCGCATGGCGACGACCATCACCATTAACAAAAAAAACATCCTATAGAACTAAAATGTGCCGCACTGCGAAAGTTTTGCGGCATGTTGATATTTATGTATCCCATCCCACAAATTGCACTGACTTTAATATTTTACGGCTATGACACTAATCCTTTCATCAATTGGGCTGAAAAATCTGCTTAGATTAAACAAATTATATCCAGCTTTAGTATTATAATAGCATTTTGTACTGTATAAAACTTTACTTGTTTATATTTAAACTGTCGGCAAGCACTATTTTATCAAGGCAACGTGTATCAGCATAACAATGGGAAACGATGTAACTTCCGTAAGCAGGCATGCTAAGGTCAATTTTATGGATACCGATGAACAGTTCATTGGCACGATTATATACTCCGGTAGCGAAACGGAAATGAGTACCCGCTCAATATGCATCTCAAATTTTAAATTTAAGCCAGATGATGCCTCCAAGCCCATGGGACTGTTTGATTTTTGGCGGGTAAAAATGATAACTTTTTTAGATTGACCCTAGTCTAGGTTTAATCTAAAATAATCGCTTTACCCAATACGCGAAATATTAGTGCGGTAAAGTTTGGTTTGCCTGGCAGTGGTGTAATAAGTTAACTATATTTAAACCACCATTAGCTTATATCAAACAAACTTTATGAGATCAATACTTGCCATTATCCCACTCATTTTTATAACAAGCATTTGTATTGCACAGGACAGGCTTAATGGCCGCGAGTTTGCCACCCGGTCAGAAGTAATTGCCCAGCATGGCATGGCCTGCACCAGCCACCCCCTCGCCACCATGGCTGCCATCGACATACTAAAAAAAGGCGGAACGGCCATTGACGCGGCCATTGCAGCAAACGCCGTGCTTGGCGTGGTTGAGCCGGAGATGAACGGTATTGGCGGCGATTTGTTTGCCATTGTATACGATGCTAAAACGGGCAAGTTGTACGGCCTTAACGGCAGCGGCCACTCACCTTACAGCCTTACATTGGACGAGTTTAAAAAACGCGGGCTGCAATATATTCCCAACAACGGGGTGCTGAGTGTATCGGTGCCGGGCTGTGTGGACGGCTGGTTTGAACTGAATAAGCGTTTTGGCAAACTGCCCATGCAGCAAGTGCTTTCAGCTGCCATTGGTTATGCCCGCAATGGCTTTCCGCTGGCAGATGAGGCTGCCTACTACCTAAACACCTTGCAGCCAACCTATGCAGGTTTGCCCGGCTGGGCGGCTGTTTACACGCCCAATGCCAAACTGCTGCAAAAAGGGGATGTTTTTAAAAACCCGTCATTGGCCAATTCCCTTCAAAAAATCGCAGACGGCGGCCGCGATGCCTACTACAAGGGCGATATTGCCCATACCATTGACACGTTTATGCGCAACCATGGCGGTTATCTTAGTTACAAAGATTTGGCCGACCATGCCAGCACTTGGGTTGAGCCTGTTAGCACCACTTACCGTGGCTACCGGGTGTGGGAGCTGCCACCCAACGGGCAGGGCATAACTGTGCTGCAAATGCTGAATATATTAGAAGGGTTTGACTTTAGCCATATTGCCTACGGCAGCCCCGAGCATGTGCACTTGTTTACAGAGGCAAAGAAACTGGCCTATGAGGACCGCGCTAAATATTATGCCGACCCGGATTTTGCAAAAGTGCCTACCGAGAAGCTTATTTCAAAGGCGTATGCTGATGAGCGGCGTAAATTGATAAACCTTAACATGGCAGGCGAGGCTTACACGGCAGGTGACAGCCTGCTTGCCAGCGGCGAAACGGTTTACCTAACGGTTGCCGACTCTGCGGGTAATATGGTATCGCTTATACAAAGCAATTTCTCCGCCTTTGGCTCGGGTGTCGTGCCCACCGGTTTGGGTTTTGTATTGCAAAACAGGGGTGCCAATTACACTTTGCAGCCGGGTTTTAATAACACGTACGCACCGCATAAAAGGCCTTTCCATACCATAATACCGGCTTTTGTTACAAAGGACGACAAGCCTTATATGAGTTTTGGGGTGATGGGCGGCGCATTCCAGCCACAGGGCCATGTGGAGATATTGATGAACATGATTGATTTTGGCATGAATGCCCAAGAGGCCGGAGATGCCCCGCGTATTGACCACCAAGGCAGCAGTGAGCCTACCGGCCGCCCCAAAAACGGAAGCGGCACCATTTACCTAGAGTCGGGCTTTTCCTTTCAAGCCATCCGCACGCTTATGCAGTGGGGCCATAAAGTGGCCTGGCAAATACCCGGCAACTACGGCGGCTACCAATGCATACGGTACGATGCGGTAAACAAGGTGTACTACGGTGCCAGCGATGCCCGTAAAGACGGTATGGCCGCAGGCTGGTAAAACAGTTTGCAGTTTATAGTTTGCAATTGCGGCCAGCGATAAGAGATAATTTTTTTGAACCGGCTACTGTATATAAATGTGGCTGTATTGCGTCGCACACTTCAGCACCTTGTACATGTTGGAACTAAAATACAAAGCACGCCTCAAACTGCTATTCTCAGGTTGTTTTAACTTGAAAAAATCATCATTGGCTCCACAATAATCAACAAAAACCTAATACTATTTATACTTAACCTTGTACACCAAAATAATGCATGCAAACACCAAGGTTACTCCATTGGCAATGCTCACCGGCAGGTCGTTGCTTAGTAAGCCGAATATAAGCCAAACAAGCGTGCCAAAGGCAAACAGCGAGTACATGGCTAAGGAAATGCCCGAGGTGTTCTTTGTCTTAATGGTCTGTAAGGCCTGTGGTAAGAATGACGCGGTGGTGCAAAATGCTGCAATTAGCCCTACTACGGTTATTAATTCTTTGCTCATGGGTTACAAGATAGGCATATTGCCCCAATACGTAAAATATCGGCGCTATGAAGTTTGTGTTATGCTTAAATAACGGGGCTTTTGCACGATTGTTTATGCAGTTCTATCCGCTATTTAAATAAAGCCCCCATGGTTATCTCATTTTGAATAAGGCCGGCGTATTGCATCGTATTTTTTACGCCATGCGTTGTGACCATGGTGAGAAACAGGGTTTTACGGGTTTGGGTAATGGTACGGAACACCATTAATTTGTTTTCCAGTTCTTTGGCATCACTTTTAGAAATTTCGTACCCGTCCGTAGTAAATTTCATTTCGCAAACATTAATACACATGTCGCGCCTATCAATCAGTAAGTCTATTTGTGTTCCCTCGCCGCCTTCCTTGGGCCTGTGGCGCCATACGGATGTTTCCGTATGTACATTCCCGATGCCCAATGCCCTTTTCAACTGCTGGGTATGTTTCATGCAAACACTTTCAAAAGCTGCACCGCTCCAGCTTTTCCATGATGCTCCTGCTGAAAACTTCTCCCATGCGCCCACGCCCGTAATTTTGCTGTTTTCTATAAATTTTACGTAAAACAGGCAGTATTCATCCGTCAATTTATAAATGCAGTCCTTCGCCGTTCTGTCAAAAGGTATATAGGGTGTGATAAAGCCCGATTCGGTAAGCTCCTCCAATAATTGTGTGGTACCCCCGCCCGATGTTAATTTGCAGGCTTCTATTATCTCGTTTCGGGAGAGGCCCATCCCTTTTTTAGCAAGCGCCCTTATGACTGCCATATGGTAACCTGCCCCGTCAAAAAGTGAATTGAACAGGTGCTTAAATTCTTCATGCAGCAGGCCGCTTTTTGTAAAGCATGCCCTGTCAATGGCCTGCGTGGCGCTTTCCCCTTTTCCAACTTCCTTAAGGTATTGCGGAATGCCCCCCATGGCCATATACAATTGCAATACTTGGTATCTGTCAAGGGTTATTTTTCTGTTTTTTAAAAATTGCTCGGTTTCGGCCAGGGTAAAAGGCAAGAGCCTTATTTTTTTGGTTACCCGGTTGTGTAAGCCGCCCCTGTTGTTAATTACCTTTTGTATCATCCATGCGGCGGCCGACCCGCAAATAACCACCACTAAGTTTTTCTGGCGCGATGCCCACATGTTCCAAAAACTTTCAAACGCCTGCATAAATCCCGAGCGCGGGGTGCTAACCCACGGGAATTCATCAATGAATATTACTTTCCGCTGCCTTTTTATGATAGGGGTTAAGTAATTAGTGAGTGTTTTAAATGCCTGTACCCAACTGGTTGGTTTTGCCAACGGTAGGCCTACGGCCGCAGACAATGCCTCGCCAAAACTTTCCAATTGCTGTTCCAGTGTGGCATTATGAACGCCTGAATATTCAAAGGCCATTTGTTTTTCAAACACGGTGCGTATCAAATATGTTTTGCCTACCCTGCGGCGGCCATATACCACCACCAATTCGGGCTCACCGGATTTTATTATCTTTTGCAATATAACCTGCTCATCCTCCCTTCCTGCTATTGTTTGCATGGGCCTTGCTTTTTATTAGATGCCAAAAGCTATCGTTTTAATATAGTTTTGGCGAATTATAGTAGTTTTATATCTCGCCAAATGTACTATAAAAATAATAGTTTTGGCTAATTATAAAAATTTTATATTTCGCCAAAACTATCGGGTGATTGGTGATTTGGCAGGATATAATTTTATTATACTCTGCCAAATATAGTAAAAAATGAATAGTTTTGGCGAGATATAGAGCTCATGTATTTCGCCAAATGTGGTATAAAGTAGATAATTTTGGCGATATATAAATGGCGTATCCTGCCAAATATGATAGAATAAGGATAGTTTTGGCGAAGTATAGGGTATTTTTTTCGCCAAATGTGATGTGTGATGGAGGGGAGTTGGTATTAAAGCTCTATCTGCCCTTGATTAGGAGGGCGTTAGGCATATCCTCTACCCAGAACTTGCGGTTCCGGAGGCTGTGCTGCTGCCGAAGGTAACGATGCTGTTTGTTAAGGCATGGCGGCGCTGCTTATAGAAAACTATTGTGAAAAAGCGGTACTACTTAGCCATCCTTTTATTTGCTTGTTATTTTTGATTTAATGAAGCTGATTTGTTCCCGTGTAAGGCCGTCTTTCTTTATGAAATTCGCCGCTTTTTTACTAATGTAAAGTACAAGGTAAAACACATCTTCTTGCACTTTTACAATATGTTGCCAAGTGTAGGTTGCTTCTGCCGTGGTACCTTTAACTATGATTGAATCGTTACTAAATATAAAGGTAATGGGATGTCTTAGTGCTGCATTGGAAAAAGTGTTTCTTATTGCAATAAGTATATTAATGGTAGGCACCAAAATAAAGAAAAGGCCTGCTGCCAAAACAGGTAAAACATCGCCCAACACAGCAAGTATTAAATACATGTATATGCCACAGCAAATAAGGATAACACCCAAAATTGTGACAATAATATAGTACGGTTTTTTGTATATCACTCTGTACAAATACCTGGTATATTCTTTTTTTGTTAAAAGGGTAGTGGTTGTAAATGGTTCCATTGAAAATATTTTTGTATGCAAAATACTAATTTATAACACTGTGCATTATCATTGTTGATTAATAAATGTGTGTAGCAATCATCCACCACTTGTGTTTCAAAACATAGCATGCTTTTGAATAATAAATTTGAAATAGGTTAATATGCGGCAATTGCTCCCCAAGGTTCCAACTGCACAAGGGTGCGACGCCCGTCCGAACGGTTGGCAGGGCGGGCAACCACACTCCTTTAGCGTTCCCCCAGCCCGTCCCAAAACCCAGAACCTAATACACAAAACAATAAACCCCAGAACCTAAAATCCAAAACAACAAAACCCAGCCCCTTACGCCCTCTTACTATAATTCAACACAGCCCATGTGTTAAACACCAGGCCTATCACAAACATGGCGGCAAGGTGGTACGTAATGTCGGCGAGGCCGCTGCCCTTAAGTACCACCATACGCATTATTTTAATGAAATGGCTGGGCGGGAAGGTTTCTACAATATACTGCGCCCATAGCGGCATACTGTCAACAGAAGTAAACACCCCGCTGAGCATGTTAAAGATGTTGATGAAAAAGAACGCCAGCGACATGGCCTGCATCTGCGTGTTGGAATACGTGGAAATAAGCAGGCCCAGGCCGAGCATGGCAAATAGGTAAGTGATAAGGGAAATGTACAAAATAGCAAGGTTACCCACCGGCGCAATACCATAAAATAAACGCGCTAAAATTAACCCCATTGTAAATACAACCGTGGCCAGTACCAAAAATGGCAGCAACTTACCTATAATGAAAATGTGTTTTTTTATGGGGGTTACATTTATTTGCTCAATGGTGCCGCTTTCTTTTTCCGCAACAATGTTAAATGCACTTTGCATGGCTGCAAGCGCCGTTACCAGCGTTACCAGAATGCCCGGAACCATGTACAGGTGGTAATCCATAAATGGGTTATACCAATAATAGGGTGCAACAGTAACCTGCGGCGTATTGTCTGGGGTGCCATGCAGCCACTGTACGCGTATCTGGCTGTTAAAGTCTTGCATTATGCTGGTAAGGTAGGCACCGCCCAAACTTGCTTTTGTACCCGAAATGGCATTGATGGCAACATAAATTTTATTCGTGTTTTCGCGCACCAAGGTGCGCTCAAAACCGGCAGGTATTTGCAGGGTAAGGTCGGCCTTGTCCTGTTCAACCATTACCAAGGCCTCTTTATACGACGGGGTAAAGCCTGTAAGGGTAAAATAACCCGAAGATGTTATTTTATTAATGAGCTTTCGCGAGTAGGTGGAGTGGTCGTTATCTACCACGGCAATATGAATATTCTTTACTGAGTAATCGGCCGCCATCGGCATCAGTATCAATTGTACCGCCGGCATAATAAACAAGGTGCGTATCACGCCCTTGTTGCGCATGAGTTGCTTAAACTCTTTTTCGAGCAGAAAAAAAAGTGTTTTCATTGCAGTCTTATTTTAAAGCTCCTCAGGCTTATGGTTAACAGAAAGGCGCACATGGCAAAAAGTATCAGCATCTCCTTCCAAACAGAGGCAAAACCCAAGCCCTCCAGCATCACCCTTTTTACGATTATAAAGAACCAACGCGACGGTACCAGGTTTGCCAGTACCTGCAGCAGCCAGGGCATATTTTCAATGGGGAAAAGAAAGCCGGTGAGCAGCATGGTGGGCAGCATCATGCCCATTAAGCTGCCCGTCATGGCGGCCTGCTGCGTTTTGGCACCGATGGATAACAATAGTCCGACTGATAAAGATGTTACGATGAACAACGTCGTGGCAAACACCAGCAGCAACAAGCTGCCCTTTACCTGCAAATCTAAAAACACCGAACTTAATATAAGGATGATAAACAGGTTTACAATGGAGATGATAAGGTTGGGTACCAGCTTTGAAATGATGATGTAAATGGGCTTAAAAGGCGATACCAGCAGTATTTCCATGGTGCCAAGCTCTTTCTCCTTTACAATCGCCACACTTGTCATCATGGTGCACACCAGCATCAACACCAATGCCATAACCCCCGGTACAAAGTTGGGTGCGCCTTTCAGCTCGGGGTTGTACAGCATTTGCACTTCCGGCACAATTTGTAATGGCTGCTGGGCAGTACTGGCCAAATCGGCATTATAGGTGTTAATAACATTGGTTAAGTAATTGGTAATGGTGGTTGCCGTGTTAGGGTCCGACGCATCGGCTATCACTTGTATGGTGGCTTTGTTGGTGTGCTGTAAATCCTTTCCAAAGTTGGGTGGGAAAACCACGGCCATTTTTATCAGCCCTTTTTTAAAGGCGGCCTGTAACTGTGCCGTGCTTTGCAGGCTTTGCTGCACGTCAAAATACTTGCTGCCCGCAATTTTGGTTATTATTTGCGTGCTAACCACGTCTTTGGCGTAGTCAACCACCACAATCTTACTGTCTTTAATTTCGGTGCTCAGGGCAAAGCCAAACAGCACAATCTGTGCAATCGGCAGCCCGAACAGCATCAGCAGCGTTTTCCTGTCTCGGAACACCTGCAAAAATTCTTTCCGTATAAAAACCAACAATTGTTTCATGCGCTTTTTATTTAGCTGTATGCAGCAAGCTATAAGTTGCAATCCTTACGTAGTATGCAGTATGTCGTTTTATATGCACCTTATATTCATTCCTAACCCTTTTATCCGATGCTTCTTTCTTACACCTTATGCCCGATACCTTACACATTGCTTACACCTTCTTCTTTACACCTTACACCTTACGCCTTTACCCTTGGATACCAACTGATGTTTTTCATAGCATCATCGTTGCGTCGCAATCACTTCATCTGTTGAATATGATTGGGCTATGCGTATGTGGTTGACCTTTTATACATTCAACCCCTTTAGGGTTGTAAACAACACCTGCATTTATATTACCCCGCGTTTTACGCGGGGCTATTAACAATTAACCCCGTTGGGGTTTGCAATGCGAATATCACCTGCAAAATATCCAACGCATTTTCATTCAATTACACATCTTCCAATCCTGAAAGGATTGATTGTTAATAGCCCCGCGTGAAACGCCGGGAATGTAATGCATCAATAGTCCCGCGAACCCTGGAGGGGTTCAACCCATAAAACAATATTTGTTTCAACCGCTCTCCGAAGTCTCCGGGCTTCGGAGTACTATGCCATGTGTCTCCGACACATGTGTTATAAGAGTCAGAGACTCTTTGCATAAAGCTCCGAAGTCCGGAGACTTCGGAGAGCGCACGGTAATTGAGCTAAAGCCAATAAAAATACCATACTTGATTATCCCGCCCCCCCAAGGAAGTCCTTTGGACTAAAGGTGCGGGGTAACTAAAAGCCATCATGTTTTGCCACGCAATAGTCTTACTGACTAATGACTCAATGACCTATTGACTATTCCGACCTTTTGGCCTTTCTTGCCAGTTCATAAAACACATCTTCAATATTGTCGTAATTATATTGTTTTTTCAAGTTGGCGGGGCTGTCAAGCGCCGCAATTACACCATCCACCATAATGCTTACACGGTTGCAGTACTCGGCTTCATCCATGTAGTGCGTGGTAACAAAAACAGTAACGCCTCTGTCGGCTGCGTGGTAAATCAAATCCCAAAACTGGCGGCGGGTAACTGGGTCAACACCACCGGTGGGCTCATCCAAAAAAACAATATCCGGGCTATGTACCAGCGACACAGAAAAAGCCAGTTTCTGTTTCCAACCAAGCGGCAGGTCCCGCACCAGGGTTTTGGCTTCTTTTTCCAACTGCAGTTCGGCCAGCAGGTCGTCTGTTTTGGCTTTTATATCCTTAATACTCATGCCGTAGATGCCGCCGTAAAAGCGAATGTTTTCTGTAACGGTCAAGTCATCATACAGGCTAAATTTCTGGCTCATATAGCCAATCTTGCGTTTTATGTTGTCCGTTTGCGTGTACACATCAAAACCGGCGATGGTTGCCTTGCCCGATGACGGCCTCAACAAACCGCATAGCATGCGCATGGCCGTTGTTTTGCCCGCACCGTTGGCCCCGAGGAAGCCGAATATCTCGCCTTTCTCCACCTGGAAAGTAAGCTCGCTGCAAGCCACAAATGCGCCAAAACGCTTGGTTAATTTATCGGTTATAATTACTGGAGGCATGTTTTTAGTTTATTTAACTTGTCGTTTGCCGCTTGAAAATATTCAATAATCAATACTCAACAAGCAATATTCAAGGGGGAAAACCGCCAATGCTACTTTAATCATTTTTTATTATTAGCTTTTGCTGTTTCTATACTTTTACCAATGATGGCGATAAGTTCTTCATTCTCTTTCGCTATGCTTTCAAGTCTTTTAGGCTTTATCATTTCCTTTCTTTTGACTAATTTCAAACAGACACGCGTTTCCTTTAATTCTTTCGAAACTATTTTCATTTTATGAATAAAGTCATCACGTGATTCTGCGCTTTGCGCTTCACCGTATAACAACGCTGGTGCAACGCCGCATCTAATCATTTAGCCTGCAATGTAGTTGCCAGCCCTTGTATGCGGCAAAGATTCTACTACCCCTATAATTCGAACAGCAAAATCAATTAACCGGTCTTCAAGATCAAATTTTCGTCCTTCCATACTTGAATATTGATTATTGAATGTTGTTTATTGAATATTTGATTTAGGTGTTATAAAATATTATTCGGCTATTCTTTCAATAGCCGAATAAAGCAGTCTTCAACCGTGGGTTGTACTGCCTCAATTGAAACATCACTATGTCCTTTGCTTCGTAGGTAATCAAGCACTTTGGTATCTTCCCCATCCTTAAAGGTTACGTGCAGTGCATCGCCGAAAGCAAAGCAACTGTCGGTTCCGCCAAATGCCCTCATGTCTTCCAACAGTTTGTACGCCTTGCCACCCTTTACCGCAAAAAGCTTTACCGGAAATGATTCCACAATTTTGGCTGGTGTTTCTATGGATAGGATATTGCCCTTCTGAATGAGGGCAATACGGTCGCACAGTTTGGCCTCGTCCATGTAAGCAGTGGAAACCAAAATGGTTATGCCTTGCGCTTTAAGGCGCTTCAGCATCTCCCAAAATTCTTTTCTGGATACTACATCCACCCCGGTGGTGGGCTCATCCAAAAACAATACCACGGGTTTATGGATTAATGCGCAACACAATGCCAGCTTTTGTTTCATGCCACCGGAAAGCTTGCCGGCCCTTCTGTCTTTAAAAGGCTCTATCTGTACATAAATATCTTTAATCAGGTTATAGTTTTCTTTAATGGTGGTACCAAATACAGTCGCAAAAAAGTTGAGGTTTTCTTCTATCGTCAAATCTTGGTATAGGCTGAATTTGCCGGGCATATAACCCACACAGTCGCGTATTTTGCTGTAATCTTTTACCACGTCAAAACCATTAACTGTGGCGGTGCCTTTATCAGCCAGCAATAAGGTGGTTAATATCCTAAACAGTGTTGTTTTACCGGCACCGTCGGGGCCAATCAAGCCGAATATCTCTCCCTTATTCACGGAGAAATTAATATCCTTAACCGCCGTTACTGCGCCCTTGTTATATGTTTTCGTTATGTTACTTAGCGTTATCATCCAAACTGAATTTTACTTCGCCATACATGCCAGCCGTTCGCTCTGCGAAGTCTCCAGACTTCGCAGTTTTATGCCCGGTGTCTCCGACACCGTATTTCTAAAAGTCGGAGACTTTTGCCATAATGCTTCGGAGTCCGGAGACTCCGAAGAGCAAAACCGCCGTTACTGCGCCCTTGTTATATGTTTTCGTTATGTTACTTAGCGTTATCATCCAAACTGAATTTTACTTCGCCATACATGCCAATTTTTATGTAACCATCATTTTTAACACGCACTTTAATCGCATACACTAAGTTGGCCCTTTCATCTTTTGTTTCTATGGTTTTGGGTGTAAATTCAGATTTGTCAGATATCCAGGTAACTGTGCCGGTATAAGGCCTGTAGTCTTTGGCACCGTTATCAATAAATACCCTTACCTGCTGGCCCAACTTAATACTGGTTAACTGGCTGCCGGTTATATATGCCCGCAATGTCAAGGTGTCAATA
>Ga0364894_10221_pt1 | contig 26568 bp, 39 predicted proteins | sample ExccelJu500001D4_FD_206942 | JGI IMG/M metagenome (GOLD analysis project Ga0364894, IMG submission 206942) | Enriched cells from Trout Bog Lake Hypolimnion, Wisconsin, USA - BchlTB.July16.5000.01.D4 | ecosystem: Environmental > Aquatic > Freshwater > Lake > Hypolimnion/Profundal zone | place: USA...
CAAAGAGCAACGAATTGATCGTGCTGAAACAAAAAAGCGCCTACAAGCCTACAAAACCCTGTCAGATTGGAAGCGCGAAGCCCAAGTCGCGTTCAATGCTTACATTCGCGAAAGAGATAAGGGAAAACCCTGTATTTGTTGCGGATTGGATTTAGGATTTTATGAAGTCGGAGGTGCGTTTGATTGTGGCCATTACCGATCGGTTGGATCTGCCCCTCATATTCGATTCCATGAAGATAATGCTCATGGCCAACGCAAGCAATGTAATCGATGGGGAGCTGGGCGCGCGGTTGACTATCGTATTGGATTGATCAAGCGAATTGGCATCGAGCGTGTTGAGGCTTTGGAATCGGATAATTCGGTCAAAAAATACACCATTGACGATCTGAAAGAGATTATTCGAATCTACAAAGAGAAGAAAAAAAATCTTTTGAAAAATGCCTTGATTTGATTTATAGTTGGGCTAATCACCCCTAATGGGTGGGATTTAGCTAAATTCATCTATTTATGGAGTTAAACATGAGCAAAGAAGAAATGCGCACTAAAGAGCGTGGCATGGGCGAAAAGGGCAAAATGTCCTATGAATCCAAAGCTGAAAAAGAAAAAACAGGCAAATCAGGAATTAAAGATCCTGGACACCTACAACGCGCTGCTGACTATGCTCAGCAATGCCGAGTTGGTAATGAGCCATACATCGTTCCACCTGAAGGCCCTGTTAAAGAGCCTAACTTGACGAACGGTGTCCCAATGATCAAAGAAACCAACGTCAAATAATGGCTACGCTCACCACTAAAGCTCGTAAAGCCCCAAGTAAAGCAGAAGTAATCATTGCTGCGCCTCGCATGGATGCCGAAGAAAAGAAGTGGCGAGCGCAAGATGACCTCCGCACCCTTCAACGGGCTAAAGAGATCGAAGCTAATAGATCAAGAATGGCTGCAGCACAGAGAGAAGCAAAAGCGCAAATCTCTGTCTTGGCCAAAGTTACTAAAAGGAAATAACCATGCCGAATTATTTTGCTGGTGTAGAAAATGACGAGCCAATCGTCAACTTTATTAAATTTGAAAGTGGAGCGCGATTCTATGCTCTGACTACTGCAATTACTGCGAACTCGACTTCAGTTCCAGCAGGCGCAGCAGCTGGATCATTAGGAATCACCACAAACGCTACTGGAATTGGCGCAGTATTCTATTCCGATGGCACTAAATGGCAAAGCATCGCCTAATAACTGACTAGGGGAAACCCTAGTCTTTTACCTTTTAAGGACAAAAAATGCCATTACGCAAAGGAACGTCAGAAAAGACTCGCTCTGCCAATATTGCCAAGGAAATCAAGGCAGGCAAAAAGCCAAAGCAGGCCGAAGCGATCGGATATGCAGTTCAACGTGAAGCAATTGCTAAAAAAGCTGGAAAAGCCAAAGCAAAGAAGAAATAAAATGCACGACTAATTTTCAACCATTAAACAGGAATAGATTTCAGGTGACTACACAAGAAAACGTCAAAAACGAAATTGATCCAAACGAATATGAGAAGCTATCTCAGTTTTACTCCGTATGGATCGCTATGGCTCAAATCGTGCCATCAAATCGCCAGCAGATTATGAAGGGCGAAGCAATGGCTCAGCACCTCCTTGAGATCGCTCAAGACATTGAGCATTATCGTAACCATTCTGCGTCAGTCCAATAATGACCAAAAAGAAAGATCCCAAAGACTTACTTGATAGAGGCAGACCATCGCTCTATAAGGAAGAATTTGCCGATCAACTCGTTGAATTCTTTAATATCTCCCCGACAAGAGAAGTAACTGTCAGAGATAAGAATGGCGATGAGAAGGTTCAAGAGCTGCCTAACAAGTTCCCAACGCTTGCTAGATTTGCCACGATTGTCGGTGTTACACGTGAAACATTACATGACTGGGCAACCTCTACAAACGAAGATGGCGAGCTAAAACACCCAGAATTTTCTTACGCTTATAAAAGAGCCAAGGATTTTCAAGAGGCAATTCTTGTCGAAGGCACAATGAATGGGGCATATATTCCAAGTTTTGCGATCTTTACTGCAAAAAATGTCCTTGGATGGCGCGATAAAACTGAGCAAGAAGTGACCGGCAAAGATGGTGCGCCATTCTCCGTAATGATTTCGACTCTTGACGAACAAGCGTGAAACTTCATACAAAACAGTTACAAGCCCAAGCAATACTCGCATCTTCAGCCATCTACATCATGCTTTTTGGTGGCTCAAGGTCAGGAAAAACCTTTCTTTTGGTGCGTCAGCTTGTAGTTAGGGCATTGAAAGCGCCTGGATCTCGCCATGCAATCCTTCGTTTTCGCTTTAACCATGTGGTCAATTCCATTGTTTATGACACTTTTCCAAAAGTGATGAAGCTCTGTTTCCCACAAATGGAATACAAGCTGGATAAAACTCATTGGTATGTGACCTTTCCAAATGGCTCGGAAGTATGGTTTGGTGGTCTTGATGACAAAGAAAGGACAGAAAAGATCCTTGGTATGGAATTTGTCACCATCTATTTGAACGAATCCTCACAAATCGTTTGGGGATCGGTCGGCATCGCCATGACTCGTTTGGCTCAAAAAGTCATGCAAAAGATACAGGGAAAACCCGATGAATTGCTTAAACCAAAAATGTTTTTTGACTGCAATCCACCTAATAAAAACCATTGGACATATCAAATATTCGTATTAAAGCGCGATCCTGAATCAAAGATTCCATTATCAAATCCTGATGATTACGCTAACTTTCAGATAAATCCTTCAGACAATGCGGAAAATCTGTCAGATAATTACCTTGATTCTTTAAAGAATCTGAGTTCAAGATTACAAAGACGCTTTCTTTTGGGTGAATTTGCTGACGCTAATCCGAATCAGCTATTCTCCGAGGAAAACATAGACAAATGGCGAGTCGATGAAGAAAACCTCCCCGAGCTTGTTAGGGTTATTGTTGGAGTTGATCCTAGCGGTGCTGGCGATTCCGATAATGCTGACAATGATGCTACTGGGATCGTGGTTGGTGCATTGGGTATTGACGGAAATGCCTATCTACTAGAGGACGCAACGATTAAAGCTGGTCCTGCTAATTGGGGGCGCATGGCTGCATCTGCGTATGATCGCCACAAGGCTGATTTGGTTGTTGCCGAGACTAACTTCGGGGGCGCGATGGTTGAGCAAGTTATCCAGTCGGCTCGATCAAGGACTCCATTTAAAGCGGTGAGTGCTTCGCGTGGCAAAGTGGTTCGCGCTGAACCATTTTCACTTCTTTATGAGCAAGGCAAAATCAGGCACGTTGGCCGATTCCTTGACCTTGAAGATGAGCTTGCCTCGTTTTCTACGAATGGCTACAATGGAAGCAAGTCACCTAACCGAGCAGATGCTTGGATTTGGGTGCTTACAGAATTATTCCCTGGAATGGTAAGGGATAGGAAAGAGAAGAAACTCTCCAATCCTAAGAAACCATTTAACACTATGCCTGGTAATCAAAGAGGCGGATATTGGATGTGATATGGCAGATAGAGAAAAAGACATCATAGAACGTGCATACGAGAACTTTCAGGCTTGCCTAAACTGGGAACAAGCCACTCGTCAACGCTATCGCGAAGATATGCGCTTCCTGTATGCTGACTCTGACAATCAAGACCAATGGGAGCCATCAGTCAAAGCAAGACGGCATTTAAATACCCAGCCGATGCTCACGATCAATAAGACGCATACGCATTGGCTTCACGTTGTCAACAATCTTAAAGCCAATAAGCCATCCGTTCAGGTTCACCCGACTAATGATGAGGCAACCTATGAGGCTGCTGAAATCTTCGAGGGGTTGGTTCGTCATATTGAATACAAATCCAATGCCAAAGTCGCTTATGACATTGCTGCCGAGCATATGGTTGGCGGTGGCATAGGTTATTGGAGACTAACTACTGCTTACGCTGACGATTCCACCTTTGATCAGGAAATCTTCATTAAAGAAGTTCCCGATGCGATGAGCGTGTATCTTGATCCGCATATCAAGCGCAAAGATGGCCTTGACGCAAAATTTGGCTTTATCTATGAGGATATGCCTCGCAGAGAGTTTGAGCGCAAGTTCCCTAACTTCAAATTGCCGGCCACAAGTCCATCAGGCAATCAAATGTGGATCACTAAAGACGTAGTTCGTTTGGCCGAATACTACGAGCTTGAAGTGCGCAAAGAGTGGCTTTATGCCCTTGAGAATCCCGATGGATCTATGCGCTATGCCAAAGAAAGCGATATTTCTGTTGATGAGCGCAAGCTATTTAATGAGGCAATCCGTCAGGGCGCGGAAGGCATCACAAGACGCAGAATCGATAAGCGCACCATCAAAAAGTATCTGATTGGTGGCGATGAAGTCTTAGAGAAAGGTACTTGGCCTGGCTCTTATGTGCCGATCATTCGTTGTCCAGGCGAGGAAGTCATTATCGAAGGACGCTTAGATCGTAAGGGCTTAATTCGTTACATGAAGGATGCTCAGCGCGCTTATAACTACAATGCGTCTGCTGCCATCGAGTTTGGCGCATTGCAATCTAAATCCCCATACATGGCTCCAGTCGAAGCCATCGAAGGCTTGGAAAACTATTGGGCTACTGCCAACACCGAGAACCATGCTTATCTGCCATACAATCATGCAGATGAAAATGGCAATGCGATTCCTTCACCAGTTCGTCAGCAACCTCCATCAAGCGCTCCTGTTTATATGGAAGGCATGGCAACTGCTGCTCAAGAATTGATGATGACCTCTGGTCAATACGATCAAACTTTTGGAGAGCAATCTCAAGAGCTTTCAGGTGTATCGATCGAGAAGCGCGTAAATCAAGGCGAGCGCGTTACTTATCATTTTCAAGACAATCAAAACATGGCCATTCAAACGACTGGTCGCATGATTATTGACTTGATCCCTAAGGTATATGACACCAAGCGAATCGTGCGAATTCTTGGCGATGACAACACCGAGAGTCAGATCATGGTTGATCCTGAGTTGGCTGAGCCAATGAAAAAGACCGAGGACGAAGAAAACGCTCGAGTTACTGCCATCTTTAATCCGAATGTGGGCAAATATGACGTGGTTGCTGAAGTTGGCCCAAGCTATGACACCCGCAGACAAGAGGCTTTTGATGCAATGACTAAGCTATTGGCTGCTCAGCCTGCGCTTTCTCAGGTTATTGGCGATCTCTATATGGGATCTGCAGACTTCCCGAATGCGGACAAACTTCAAGAACGTATGCGCAACTGGATTCCTTCAAATATCTTGGGTACTGGGCCATCCGAGCAAGAGCAACAACTGCAACAACAACTCCAGCAGGCTCAAGCCATCATCCAGCAATTGCAAGAGCAACTCCAAGAGAAGCAATCCTATTTGGCGCTTGATAAACAACGTCTTGATATGGATGCCCTTAATCACTTGGCTCTGCGCTTTGAGAATGAGCGTCAAGACTCTATCCAAGCATTCAAGGCTGAGACCGATCGCGTCAAGGCTTTGCTATCCGAACTCAGCAAGATTGATCTTTCCAAGATCGCTGATAAAACCGTTAGAGAAATCGAAGGGACACCTCAACCTGGCAAGGAGTATGATTTAAGCCACTTTGATCCGTCACAAGTGCTTTCTAACAATCTTTCACAAATAACCTAGGAGTCGTAATGGACAACGCAACTGGTGCAACTACACAAGAACTAGACGCACAAAATAACGCAGCGCAACAATTAGAAGGTCAAAATCAGGGCAACGATGGGCAAAACACCCCTCCTGCCGAGCCTGATGGCAAGACTGGCGAGAATTCATACAATGATCTGCCTGAATGGGCAAAACGCAGAATGGGCGAATTAGCTGCTGAGAAGAATGCTGCTCGCGAGCGCCTTGCTGCTTTGGAAGCTGCCCAATCTCAAGTCCAGCAACAACAAGTCCAACAATCCCAAGCTCCTGCTCAAAATCAAGGCAATGTCGAGGAATTGGCAATGGTTTACGCTCAACAAATTGCTGAACAACGCGTCCAGCAACAAACCTTCATTAATGCCATGAATGACATTGAACAAAAAGCAAAAGCTGAATTTGGTCAAGAATATGACCGTTCGATTTCCAATTTGAACTTGGCCGGTGTCGGTGGAAACGATTTCTTGCAGGCGATTGCGTCCGTTCCTAATCCTGAAGCGGTCATTACTTTTCTTGGCAAGTCTGAAAACGTAGGCGATGCCATCCGTATTGCCAACTTATCTCCATTGCAAATGGGCATCGAATTAACCAAACTATCAAGCAAAGCGGTCAAATCTTTTAGCAAACAAGTGTCGCGCACTCCCCCTCCAATGAGTGAAGTTGGCGGTGGCTCAAGTGGTACTGGTGGAACGGTTGAACCTGATCCATCTGATCATCAAGCCTGGATCGCGTGGCGCAACAAAAATAAACGCAGATAATTGACAATTATTCAAAAAAGCGTTTTAATGCATTTAGGTGTAATCAGACCGTAAACTGATGGATGGCCCGTTAAGTATCGACTCCATAGGGCAGGGGCGAAAAGTGTAGTTTCTTTTTTCTTTTTCTTATGGAGGTCTTAAATGACTAGCAATTCATTATTAACGATCAATCAGATCACCAATGAAGCGGTGCGTCTGTTTACACAAACTAACGCTTTCTTGCGTACAGTTTCCCGTCAATATGACGATCAATTTGCTCGTACAGGCGCTAAGATCGGTTCGACTCTGCGTATTCGTTTACCGAACGATTACACAGTTTCTACTGGCCCAGCTATTACCCCACAAGGCACTAACGAACAAAATACTTCTTTGACCGTTGCTACTCAAGCAAACGTACCAGTTTCTTTCGGTACTGCTGAGAAAACAATGAGCTTGGATGATTTCTCTGAGCGCGTTCTTGCTCCTGCAGTTAACCGTTTGGCTGCTTATGTTGCTGCTGACTTGATGAACGTAGCTGCTCAATCTGCTAACTTAGTAGCAAACTTGAGCGGTTCTACATTGTCAAGCCCACAAGCATCACAATGGCTACAAGCTGGTGCTGCTTTGGATCAGAACTTGTCACCACGTATGGATCGTAAGATCATTCTTGATCCAGTTACACAATCTCGTACAATTAGTTCTTTGGCTGGTTTGTTTAACCCACAAGTTAAGATCGCTGATCAGTATGAAACAGGCATTATCAGCAAAGATACCCTTGGCTTTGATTGGATGTACGATCAAACCACTACAGTTCATACTGTTGGTTCTTTCTCTGCTGGTACTGTTAACGGTGCAAGCCAAACTGGTACAACTTTGACTGTGAACGCTATTACTGGCACATTGAATGCCGGTGACATCATCACTATCGCTGGTGTTTATGCAATTAACCGTCTGACTGGCCAATCACAAGGTCAACTCCGTCAGTTTGTTGTTACATCAAACGTAGCGTCTGGCGCAACAAGCATTCCTATCTACCCTGGCATTATTCCTGCTCCTGCAGCGTTTAATACAGTAACTGCTTCTCCTGCAAACTCTGCAGCGATTAGCTTGGTAATGCCTGCTAGTTCACAATATCGTCAGAACTTGGCCTACTACCCTGAAGCATTTACTTTGGCTACTGCCGACTTGGAAATGCCTACTGCCGGTGTGGTACAAGCTGCTCGCGCTAACTTTGACGGTATCAGCCTCCGTATGATCGAAGCATATGACGTAATGAGCGATAGCTTAATTACTCGTATGGACATCCTCTACGGTTACGCTGCAATCCGTCCTGAATGGTCTTGTGTAGTTGCCGATGTTGTTTAATCGGTTGGGGGTGAGGGGAAACCCTCCCCCTTTTTATGAGTTTAAGGAATATCCCAAATGGGTCACAAGCTCTGCTGGGATTCCGCAACTAGCTAATGATGCGGAAGAAGAGCAAGCAATATTGAATCAAGCAGTAGAACCAGTCGCAGAGATGCCAAAAGTTAAGAGGGGCAGGCCTAAAAAATGACACAACCATTGCCAACAACACCGTCAGACATTATTAATTTAGCCCTTAAGACTGCAAATGTGATCGGTGTGGGTCAAACCCCGTTGGCACAGGATACGAATGACTGTTTTAATCAGTTAAACATGATGATGGCGCAATGGCAACGCAGGCGCTACATGGTTTACAACCTTGTAACCGTTGGTTTGCAAGCGACAGGCGCATTAAGCTATTCAGTTGGAACAGGCGGTGATTTTAATATCACAAGACCAGTAAAGCTCGAAAGCGCTTTTTTCCGCATGAACAAAAACACTCCGCTTCCTGTGGATTACCCATTGGAAGTGTTAAGAGCGCAGGAAGATTACAACCGAATCTCCATTAAGAATTTAAATGCTTTCCCTCAGTATGCCTACTACAACACAGGCTTTCCGTTGGGAGAGCTATATATTTGGCCAGTACCAAATAACCAATATGAAATCTTTATTTCGGTCATGGTGCAATTGGAAGCATTCCAAACTATCAATGATCAGATCGTATTGCCTCCTGAATATTTAGATGCTTTGCATTGGAATCTTGCTAGACGTATTTGCGTCATGTATGGATTGCCAATTACCCCTGAATTGACTGGATATGCTGAAGCCTCAATGCGAGCCATCGAAGAAGTCAACTCTCAGATTCCTTTATTGCATATGCCTGTTGCCTTGCGTGGCAAGTCTGGCGCATACAATATTTATGGCGACTTCTACGTTGGGAGCGCAGGCTAATGACTAAAGCTGCTCTAGTCACAGGCGCATACCAAACCAAGAGCGTCATCGCTGGTGCGCAACGATGCATCAATCTTTTTCTTGAAAAAAATCCTGATGCTGCGGTTTTTCCTTTTACGCATTATCCAACGCCAGGACTTACCACTTTAGCAACTGCTGGAGTTAATGGATGGCGCGGATTGTTTTTTGCAAGCAATGGCACTCTTTATGGTGTTTGCAACAATACCGTTTATGCAATTAGTTCAAACTGGGAATTAACATCATTAGGAACAATCTCATCTTATGATGGCCCTGTTTCAATGGTTGACAATGGGGTTTATTTATTCATTGTTGATGGAACTACTTATAGCGCTAGCAACCCTGCCGGATGGACTGTTGAGCTTGTTGGCAATGTTTTAGCCCCTGTTGATAATGTCGCAGATCAAAGTGGATTTTATGGTTCAAATCAAGTCAATTTTGTTGATGGATATTTTGTTTTTAATCGTCCAGGCACAAATCAATGGTATATATCGCTTGATAATGAAATCGTTATAGATCCAGTAGATTACGCATCAAAAGATGGTTATTCAGATAATTTAGTCGGCATTGGAATTGCTCGCAGATACATTTATCTTTTTGGCGAAGTAACTACGGAGGTTTGGTTTAATGCAGGAAATACTACATTCCCTTTTGAACGCTTACCTGGATCATTTATTCAATATGGTTGCGCTGCAACAAATTCAATCGCTCAAATGGATGGAGAGCTTTATTGGGTTGCACAATCTCCACAGGGTACGGCCACAATCTGCAAAACAAACAACTTTAATGCTCAACAAATAAGCACGTTTGCAATTGATCAAGAACTTCAAACCTATCCAACCATCTCTGACGCGATTGGGTACACATATCAATTTAACGGTCATTATTTTTATGTAGTGACTTTCCCGACTGCAAATAAGACTTGGGTATTTGATCTTTCAAACGCGCAATGGAATGAATGGCTTTGGACTGACAATAATGGACAATTTAACCGTCATCGTGGTAATTGCTTTGCTTTCGCTTACAACACTCTTGTTGTCGGTGATTGGCAAAATGGCAATCTTTATGCCTTAGATCAGAATAATTATTCTGACTTTGGTGGCCCAATCGTTCGAACTCGTGGTTTTTATCATTCAGAAGATGATAATTCAAATCGTATTCGATATAAGTCTTTTATTGCTGAAATGGAATCAGGTAACGGCAACGAAAATCAGCCTATAACAGTATTTCTTGAATGGTCGGATGATCGCGGTAAATCTTTTGGTAATCCAGTAGGTCAAACTATGGGTGTAGAAGGCACCTATTTGACTTCTATTCAATGGATGCGTCTTGGCATGGCTCGAGATAGAGTATTTCAGCTTTCTTGGTCTGATCCTGTTAAAACTGCCCTTTCAGGGGCTTTTATTGATGCTGCGCCTAACCACAGATGACAACTCCAGCACCATCAGCCAATTTATCAACAAATGTACCTTATTTGTCAGTACCTTTTTTGGATCAAAACGGCCAAGTAAGTCAGCCTTGGTTAATGTTTTTAATTCAGTTATATCAAAGAACTGGTGGTAATTTCACTCCAAATTTAAGTCTGCCACAAGTTGAACAACAGGCATTATTGAATTTAACTGTCGAAAATTTAAATGGATTTAATGGAATTGTAGTTAGTGGGCCAAATTCAACATTAACGCTTGAGACAACTGTTTCAGGAATGATTAAAGGCAATGGAACTGCTTTAGAACAAGCAATTCCTAAAGTTGATTATGCTCCTCCAACAACAGGAAATAACGTTCTTGCAGGAGATGGAACTGGCGGGTTTGAAAATCGTTTATTGCTGGGGTTTTAAATACAATAGGAACTGTTGGAAATTCAATTCTTTATGGAAATGGAACTGGCGGGTTTAATAACGTAACTATTGGAGCTAATTTGTCATTTATTGGCGGTGTTTTGTCTGCTACTGGTGGTGGTGGAACTTCTCCAGCTAGTTATGCTTTTGCTGCAGCGCATGGATAATTTATGATAAGACTTGACACAATAAACCGATCGCTTCAATTATTGCTTGGCACTGCCAAGACCACAAATAATCTTCAGATCGTTGTTTCCTATTCAGATCAAACTGCAAGCACTTATTTAGGAGCAACTCAGTTATCTAATTCAAACGGAACAACTCCTGTCACGATATGTAGCGCTCCTGCTGCCAATACAATTCGCGACATTGATATGATTACCGTTTTAAATACGGATACGGTTTATCAAGTTGTTACGATTCAATATTTAGATACTGCGACAACATACAAGATTCTTGACATTCAATTGAATGTCGGAGACAAGCTCACTTGGACGCATGGTAGCGCTTGGCAAGTTGTTGACAATTCAGGAAACGTCAAATACACCGTTTTGACCACTAGCGGAGTTAATAGTTTTAACGGAAGAACAGGCGCAGTCACTTTGACTAGCTCGGATGTTGATACTGCATTAGGGTTTACCCCAGCACCTCAAACAAGCGGATCATCTTTGCTTTATGGCAATGGATCAGGTGGTTTTTCTAATGTTTCAATTGGATCGGGAATTTCATTTTCGGGCGGTACATTAAGCGCAACTGGATCAGGCGGTACTGTCACAAGCGTTGGCTTATCTTTGCCTTCAATATTTAGCATTTCGGGATCTCCAGTTACAGGATCAGGCACTTTAACTGCAACGCTTAACTCTGAAACTGCAAACACCTTTTTTGCTGCCCCAAATGGTAGCGCAGGAACTCCAACATTTAGAGCGTTAGTGGCTGCTGACGTACCTACGCTAAATCAAAACACAACTGGAACTGCTGCTTCCGTAACTGGCGCAACTCAATCGGCAATTACCTCAATTCCTAATCTTGCAACTGTAGGAACAATCACGACAGGGGTTTGGAATGGCACTCCAGTAGCTAATTCTTATCTTGCTAATAGCTCTATCACCATTAATGGTAATGCGGTTAGCCTGGGTGGTTCTACAACAATTACTGCTGTCAATCCTTATGCTTTAACCATAGGAACTGGACTTTCAGGAACTTCATACAATGGCGCAAGCGCAGTCACAATTGCTTTAGCCAATAGCGGAGTAACTGCTGGTACTTATGGATCTGCTTCGGTAATTCCTGTTTTAACAGTAAATGCTCAAGGTCAAATCACTTCAATCAGCACCCAAGCGACTAATGCTCCAAGCTATCAAGGAACTTGGAATGCATCGACAAATAGTCCTACTCTGACTTCAAGCGTTGGAACTCAAGGTTATTACTACATTGTTTCTGTTGCCGGCACAACCAATCTTGATGGAAATGCATTATGGTCTGTTGGTGATTGGGCAATTTTTGGCAATGGAAAATGGGAAAGAATCGCTGGATCAACAAGCGAATCATTTACAAGCCTAACCACAACCAATTTGGCGGTTACTGGCTTAACTGGCTATATGTATGCCAATGGTAGCGGAAACGTAACTGCTTCCACAACCATTCCAACTAGCGCATTAAGTGGCACGATTAGCAATGCTCAGCTTGCAAATAGTTCAGTAACTATTGGATCAAGCTCTTTATCATTAGGTGGAACATTAAGCACTTTAGCTGGTGTTTCAATTAGTGGATCAACCAATACATTGTCAAATATTGGCAATAGCTCATTAACTAATTCATCAATTACGATTAATGGCAATTTGGTTTCATTGGGTGGATCTACAACCGTCAGCGCAAGCACAACAAACGCATTGACCATTAACAATAGCGGATCAGGCGCTGCATCGGGATCTACATTTAATGGTGGGTCTGCATTAACTATTTCTTATAACACCGTTGGCGCATCTCCATTGGCAGGATCAACTAGCTTGACCACTTTGGGAACTATTACAACTGGTACTTGGAATGGATCAACTATTCCCGTTGCTTATGGTGGAACTGGTGTAACAACTGCAACAGGAACTGGCGCAGGAGCTGCGGTTGTTTTAAATCAAGCTCCAGCAATTAATTCTGCTGTAATTACTGCTTACTCAACATCAACAGTACCATTAAAAATATATGGATTAAGTGGCCAGTTAACTGAATTATTTGACATATATACATATAGCGGTGGAACTCTAGCATTTCAAATAAATTCAAGTGGAGCAATTTCTACTGGTATATGGAATGCATCCGTTATTGGCGCTTCTTACGGAGGTACTGGTGTTGCAGGCACTCTTACTGGTGTTTTATATGGAAATGGTACAAGCGCGCATACTGTAGCTACTGCTGCGCAATTAGTTTCAGCTATTGGATCGACTGCAGTCACAAATTCCACAAATACAACAAACATATTAGGTGGAACTGCCAATGAAATTGTTTACAACACAGGATCGGGAGCTACTAGCTTTATAACTGCTCCATCAACTGCTAGCACTTATCTTGGCTGGAATGGATCTACTTTTGTTTGGGGATCTCCTTCTGGAGTAGGAACTGTTACTAGCGTTGCTGCTTCAGGTGGTACAACTGGACTTTCTTTTAGTGGATCACCAATTACAAGTTCAGGAACTTTTACTTTAAGTGGTACGTTAAGTGCTGCAAATGGTGGAACAGGGGAAGCTGGAACATTAACTGGAATTTTGTATGGAAATGGAACATCAGCTCATACTGTAGCTACTACTGCACAATTATTAAGTGGAATTGGAACATTGCCAGTATCAAATGGTGGCACAGGATTAACAACACTTACGCAAGGATATATTCCTTTTGGTCAAGGCACTTCTGCATTAGGAAGCTCGTCTAATTTATTTTGGGATTCTACAAACAATAGACTTGGAATTGGTACAAGCAGTCCTTCAGTACAAGTTGAAATCGCAGGACAAGGATATCTTAGACTTTCAAATCCTTCGGGTAATGCTCAATTACAGTTTAATGCTTCAGGAACAAATCCAAACTACATTAGTTATAACATTGGTGGCGCAGGAGTATTAGCATTTTATGATTCAAACGCTGGGGCAGAAAGAATGCGTATTGATTCTAATGGTAATTTGTTAATAGGTACTACAACATCAGCAGGAAAATTAACAGTAAATGGTAGCAATTCTTCAGGTGCTGGTAGTTTACAAGGAGCAAACGCAAGTAATTTGAATATTTTACTTGTCAATGCTCCTAATTTTCCATTGGGTATAAATATGTCTAATGGAGGCTCTGGTGAGCTTGTCCGTTTTTATTCTGCTTCAACAACTGTCGGCACTATTTCTTATAATGGAGTTGCTACTCTTTATAACGCTACATCGGATAGAAGATTAAAATCCAACATAATTCCATTTGTTGATAGTGGGTCATATATTGATGCTTTTAAACCAAGCTCTTTTACATGGTCAAACGGAACAAAAGATATTGGATTTATTGCTGATGAATATCAAAATGTTATACCTCAAGCAGTTACAGGACAGCCTAATGCAATAGGAAAAGATGGTAAACCAGAATATCAACAAGTTGACTTTTCTTCTTCGGCAAAAATGGCTATTATTATTGCAGAACTTCAATCGCTAAGAGCAAGACTCAAAGCAGCTAATATCGCATAGGGCACAAAATGACTACATTAATTCCAAAATATGATTTAATGAATGGTGGTACTACTCCAGCAGGAGCAGTAAATATGCCAATTAATTTAAAATTGCAAGAATCAATTTCTGTTAAAGATTTTGGAGCAGTTGGCGATGGAGTTACTGATGATACAAATTCTATTCAAAATGCTTTAGCTTATTTAAATTCTACAAATAATGGAGGAACTTTATATTTTCCTCCTGGTAATTATGTAACTACTAAAGCATTGCAATTGCGTAGAGGAGTAATAATAAAAGGCGCTGGATTAGTTGCTACTACAATTACAAGAACAAATTTAACACCTGAAACTATTGATGGTAATTCTTATATTACTGTTTTTTATGTTGTTGGTGGCTGGAATCATATTTGGGATTTAAGTATTAGCGGAAGTGCTACTCAAGGTATAACTACTGGTTCATTAAATGGCATTACTTTTGGTACGTCTATTCCAGCTAAAGGCTCTGTAAAACGTGTAGCCCTTAACTATTTCTTAAATGCAATGGTTGAAACTGTTGGTATTTTTTTATATGAATTTGAAAATGTGCAAGCAGTAAGCTCTGGGTACGGATTTAACTTTAATAGCGCAAACCAAAAAACTTCATTAACATTTAATAACTGTTATGCAGCTAATACTGGACCTGCATATTTGTTTAATCAAACAGATTATTCAGTAATGAATAGTTGTGCTGCCGATAACTGCAACTGGGGAACTACAAGTGGTAATCCCTATGGATATGGTTTTGGTATTCCTACAGACTCTAATGGTGTTTATCAATTTTTACAAAGTTACATGACTTTAAATAGTTGTGGTGCTGAAGGTAGTTATGGAAATGGAGTTATTAGTACATCTTCTAGTAATTTAACCATTAATTCTATGTGGTCTTATGGTTGTATGTCTTTATATCAACCAAACTACACAGCTTACCCTAGTTATGCAGTAGGCCCTATTCAAACAGGAACTGCTGCAAATTCTATTACAGTAAATACGCCTGTAAACTTTGCTTGGTCTAATACTTATGTAAGCAGCCTTGGTAAAGCAATAGCTAGTGTTGTAGCATTTAACTACGACTATGCAACTTTTGGAACTTCTAGCACTCAAGTATTTTTAGCTGGTAGTGTAAACGATACAACAGCTTTTGCTGGTAATCCTAGTTATACATTATTTTGCAAAACAGTAAATCAACTATATAACAATCCAACATTACAAGGTGTTATTTCTTTACCTTCTTCTACTGGTATTTTATATAAAAAAACTATTACAGCTCAAATAGTATCAGGAACAGGCTCAACAATTACTATTCCAATTACTTCTCAAACTGGAGAAAATTATAAACATATGATTCGCATTAGAGGAATTGATGGAACATTTAACAGTTCAAATCCAATTCCTTTTGAATCTACTATTGGTTTTGGTAGTTTAACTTCATTGTTAAATATTTCATCTAATAATGCTTTTGGTATTACTTCTGTAACATCTTCAGGAACAAATCTTATAATTAATCTTAGTTCTTCTCATACAAATCCTATATTAGATATAGAAATTATTTCTGAAAATATTGCATTAATTAATTATTCATCAATAACATTAACAACATAAGGATCAAAATGAACAATATATACACTTGGATAGTGGATTCATTAGACTGCTTTCCTAATTTAGATAATCAATCTAATGTTGTTTCCAATATACATTGGAGGGTTAATGGTACAGATGGAACTAATTTTGCTACTGTTTATGGAAGTCAACCATTAACTTATGAAGCAGGAAATACTTTTATATCTTATCAAAATCTTACACAAGAAAATGTAATCAGTTGGTTGCAAGTTGCAATGGGTGCGGAACAAATGGCAACTATCCAAACATCATTGGCAAATCAACTTGCCATTTTGTCAAATCCACCAATTGTTACATTACCTTTACCATGGATAACAAAATAAATTGTTTATCTAATTTTATAAATTCTGTCATGCAAAATGATCGAGTTTGGAATGCAGTACGAATTGATGGAATATCTAAAGAACAACTTGGATATAGAGAAAACGAGATTTATTTTGCCAATGAGCATGGATTTGTTATGTTTAGAAATTTAACCCCTACTACTAAAGAAGTACATATTGCCATGTTAAAAGGAGCAAAAAATGTCGATTATTTTTTTCAGGAATGCCTTGAAAAAATGAGAAAAAGGGGCGCAACTAAATTTGTAGGAACTATTGGCGAATGGAACAAACCTGCTTTAAAATTGGCAAAAAGATGCGGTTTTTGCGAAGAAGGTAGGATTTCTAAAGCATTTTTGCGTGATGGCCAATATCATGCAATGGTGATGATGGGGAGTGAATAATGAGTTTTATTACTAATGCTATAGGTAGTCTTTTAGGTACAAATCAACAAGCACAAGCTGCAACAACTGCAGCAAATACGCAGGCGAATGCTCAACTTCAGGCGCAACAAGCGCTGATGCAGAATCTTGCTCCTTATTCATCAATTGGTACTTCAGTTTTGCCTCAATTATTGACCTCTTTAGGATATAACGGAACTTATGGTGCAAATGGCAATTTGACTGGTATTTCAGGTCAAGGATTTCAATTTAATCCTAATAATTTATCTCAGACTCCTGGCTATCAATTTACTCTTCAGCAAGGTCTTAAAGGTATAAATAATCAGGCTTCAGCAACTGGTTTAAATCAATCAGGCGCGCAACAAAAAGGCATCGCCAACTACACAACTGGTTTGGCTCAAAATACTTACAATCAGCAATATGCTAATGCTTTAAGCACTTATATGACTAACGCTGGTCAATTAGGAAGCCTGCTTAATCTTGGTCAAAACGCTGCTGCCGGTGTTGGTCAAGGGGCTTATAACTCCACGACTGCTGCTGGAAACGCTATTGCTCAAGGTCAAATTGCTGCTGGTCAATCAGGCACAAATGCTATTCAAGGAGCTTTAGGTCTTGGCCTTGGTGGTGCAGGCATTTATTCATTATTGGCTGGAAGTGGAGGCGCTGCTGCTGCTGGTGGCGCTGCTGCAAGCGCATCTTCATTAATTCCGACTGCATTATCCATTCTTGGATCTGATTCAAGAATCAAACAAAACATTAAATTTGTTGGAGTTAATGAAAAGGGCATTCGTATCTATGAATATGAATATAAGCCTAAATTTCACAAAAAATGGGGCATTGGCAAATTTATTGGCGCAATGGCTCAAGAAGTTGAAAAAATCATGCCTGAAGCGGTTTTATCCGATTCCGATGGTTATAAATTAATCAATTACGCTTTGTTAGGGTAAGGAATCAATATGCCATTAAATCTTCAAACGATTGATCCAAGCATCATTCCTACAAAACAAAATTTGCCTGATTTTGGCGCGATTCCTGCTGGAATAAGCCAAATAATGAACATTCAGAAAAATAAAGTAGGAATTGCACAAGCTCAGCAACAAATGGCTGCTAATCAAGCAGTTTCACAAGCAATTCAACAAAATACCGATCAAAACGGCAATGTCAATATTCCGCAAATCATGCAGGCTTTATCGCAAGATCCTAATGCTGCCTACAATCTTCCGCAAATTGGTACACAACTCCAGCAAATGGAAGGTGCTAAATATACGGCTTTAAATGCCAAAATTGACAATGCTCGCAAAGAAAACGACTACTGGAATGCTCGTCTAGGCGGTTTAATGCAAAAAGGAGATAAAGTCACTAAAGATGACATCCTAAACGAAATGGCTCATGCCATGACGCGCGGTGTTTTATCTCCAACTGCTGCTCAGCAAGAAGTTCAAAGCATTCCTGAAGATCCAAAACAATACGGGGCTTATGTCAGGCAACATTATTTGGCCACTCAAGACAATGCTCGTCAAATCGAATTATTGACTCCAAGTCAAGAAATTATTGATCCTTCAACTGGGGCTAAGCGTTTAGTCAGCAAAGCCGAGCTTTTAGGCATCACAAACGGTCAAAATCCTATGGGTGGTGCAAATGCTCAAGGTGGCTCACAAAACGCGCCTATGGGCGGTCAAAATCAATCCACAGGCGGTTTCCAAACAACTCTTGGCCCTGGACAACAAGCTGCATTGACAACTGGTGGAACAAATCAAGCCAATGCTGCTCAAAATCTGCATGATGTGGCTGCCGACGTGCCTATTCGCATCAATTATCTTGAGCAGGCTCGCGAGAATTTGGCTAATCCTGATGTCCAGACTGGCCCAGGTACTGATTGGCGCAATCAAATGAAATCATTTATGAATTCGCTTGCTCCTGACGTTGTTGAAAAAGTCGCTGGAAAAGACTTCAAGGGCGAAATCAAGGATTATGACGAGTTCAAGAAAATTATGACCAACTATGCATCTTTGGCTTCCGCAGGCCTTGGAACTGGCACAGATGCTCGTCTGAATGCTGCTTTGACTGGTAATGCTAATCCATCGATCTCCAAATTGGCGAATGAGGACATTCTTACCAAAAACATCGCCATCGAGAAAATGCGTCAAGCTCAAGATTATGCTTGGCAAAATTCAGGCACTCCTGCTGACCAATTTAACAAGTGGCAGTCACAATGGAATAAACAAATCAATCCTGATGCATTCGTGTTTTCAGTAATGACTCCTGCGCAACAAAAGAGCTTTATTGAACGTCAAAATGCTGCCGGTACGTTGCCTAAATTCAAGAAGGATTTAGTCAATATGGTTAAACAAGGTTTCTTAGAAGCACCAGGACAATAATATGGCCGATCAAGATCTTTCTGAAGATTCGATTTTTAGTTCTTTTCTAAAAACTCCCCTTCCTTTGGCGAAAGGAACTGCTCCTGCTGATGCGAAAAGCCCAAGAGTTGCAGCAGATGCAAACAATCCAAGCGGGATATTGCTTGGAAAAGACGAATCAGGCAGACCGATCTATAAATCCTACAAAAAACCCGAGGATGGTGTTTTTGACACTCAGGCTTTAGCAGGCACTTATTTGGCTGGCCAAGGCGCAATGAAAGGTCAAAAGATCACTCCCGAGAGTTTAGTTGGCACTTGGGTCAATGGTGATCCGACAACTGGTTCAAGCGTTCAGGGCGGTAAATACGTACAAACCCTTAAAAAAGAATTAGAAAGCGCAGGGGTTAAATTAAACGCAGACGGAACAATTCCAAACATACCCGAAGCAAACGCTGCTTTTACTCGCACCCTCATTACGCATGAAGCTGGCGCTCGCGCAAAAGACTTTTTGCCTCATGTCAGCGCAAACGTAGATCAAGACGTTGAGAACCAATTTAATGCTTTTGTTAAGCAACCTACTGGCGCGACTCCACAGTCATCTGTTACCGTTACTGGCGCAAATAATGAGCCATTGCAACAAGCCAAGGACGTTGTTGGCAATCCATCGGACTTTTTAGCTGCTGCTGGCCATCATATTGCTGCGCCTTTGCATGGCGGTGCAAATTTGCTCGAGCAATTATTGGCATCCGGTGTCAATAAAATCGCTCCAAATAGTGATATTGCCAAACTCATTCAAAATGCTGCGAATGCTGACGTAGAGGCTACAAAAGCATGGGAAAAGCAATATCAAGCCCAAACCCCAACTAATGCTGCATCGCTTGCTGGTGCAACGATTGGCGAGGTTTTGCCTGCTTTGGCAACTGGTGGCGGTTCGATGATTACCCAAGGTGGCGAACAAGCTGCTAATTTGGCTGTACGTTTAGGATTGCAAGAATTTGGCCAAGGCGCTGCTAAGTTAGGCGGTCAAGCTGCAGGAAGTGCGGGATTATCAACACTTTATGGTTTAACTCAACCAACTTTAGGCGAGCAACCATTTTGGCAACAAATCGCTCAAAACGCTCAAACTAATGCGGGTGTTGGCGCTGCTATTCCTTTGGCAGTACCAGCAGCAGGAAAAGTTGGTCAATATTTAGGCAATGTTGCAGGCGCTGCAATTAATCCATTTACACAAAATGGCGCGGAAAATATCGCTCAAAACATCCTTAATAAAGCTGCAAGCAATAAAGGAATTAATGCAGTCAATCAAACAATCGTGCCTGGATCTACTCCGACATTGGCTGAACTTGCCAATAATGCTGGTGTAAGCACTTTGCAACGCTCAATTCGCGATATTAATCCTGAACCTTTTGTTGCAAGAGAACAAGCAAATGCAGAAGCAAGATTGAATTTCTTTAATAAAGCTGCAGAAAATCCAACAGTTTTAAATGAAGCAATTAATGCTCGAGATAAAGCTGCTAATGAACAATTAAGCGAATTATGGGCTAATAAATCAAATGTTAATCCAAAGCCAGTATTAGATAAGATTGATTCAATTTTAAATGGTGCAGGCGGTGAAAGATCGTCTGTTAAAACCGTTCTTAATGATGTCAAATCTAAATTAGAAAATCCAAAAAATACAGATCCTGAATATTTATATGAATCTGTCCGAAAACATATTGGTGATTTGCTTGATCCTCGCGCTGCTAAAGAAAATCCTGCTGCTCAACAAGCAAGTAGAGAATTGCTTACAGTTCAAAGTGAGCTTGATAAAGTAATCAATAACGGAGTTCCTGATAAGGGATTTGACAAGTATTTAGAGAATTATTCTGATTCATCAAAAGATATTGATGCAATGAAATTGCTCCAAGGTTTAAAAATTACCGATAATTTTGGCAATATTTCTCTTGGAAAAATTAATAATGCAATTAATGACATCGAGAAGAAGATTGGATCTCTTGGTAAAAACAGAGCTAAATCCTTAGATGCTGATCAATTAAGCACTTTACGTTCTATTCGCGATGACCTTCAAAGACAAGGCAATGTTGGCCTTGGAAAATCGTTGGGATCTAATACCGTTCAAAACTTAGTTACTCAAAATATGCTTGAAACAGTTTTGCCAGGTAAATTGGGAACTTTAGCTTCTCATCTGCCTACTGGATCTTTGTCAGGAGCTGCTGGAGCTACTGTTGGAGGATTATTGGGCGGATATGGTGGCGCTGCTGCTGGTGGTGTAATTGGTGGAAAAGCTGGATCAATTTGGCAATCATTAATGGAACGCAAAAATGATGCGGTAATTAATGCTTTAACAGAGCATTTATTGAATCCAACACAAATGACAATTCAGGCGAAAAAGCCCGTTGTCACTCCGCAATTGATGGAATTGCTCTATCCAAGTATGATCGGGGTAGGCACAAATTCAGTTTCTCAGCGCCAATAAAAAGGCTTTTTTGAAATTGATAATGAAGTTATAGGTACAAGCAATAAATAAAAATGCGCATGGTTTAGGGTGCGCTTGAATGAACTGAAAGAGGGCATCAAACATGGCTGGAACATTAATCCCAAATGCAAAGCAACAGTTTATAGATTCTAATGGAAATCCATTAGCGGGAGGAACTGTTAATTATTATATTCCAGGTACTACTACTCGTAAAAATACCTATCAAGATGCAGCAATGACTATCTTGAATACTAATCCAGTAGTTTTGGATGCTAATGGTCAATGTATTGTTTATGGTGCTGGAGCATATAGACAACAAGTCTATGACGTTAATGGAAATCTAATTTGGGATCAGCCAACTTATGCCTCAGGAAGCGGTGGATCTGAATATCAAACTGCCACTCAAAGTCAGACTGCTTTTACCATTTCATCATTTACTTATTTGGTTGGTTCTAATTCTCTTGTTGTATATGTTAATGGTTGCAAACAAATTAATACATTAAATTACACAGAAACCTCAAATAATGTCGTTACATTTGCATCAGGCTTAAATGCTGGCGATATAGTTGAATTTGAAGTTATTTATTAAAGGTAAATTATGTCTGATCTTGATCCAAAAATACAAAAAGAAGCCATTAAAGAAGCATTGCAAGAATGGCTAGATAGTCAATTTTCTAAATTTGGAAAATGGACATTAAATGGTTTGCTTTCTGTTGGTTTAGTTGGCCTTGTTTACTTATGGGCTGCTGGTCATGGATGGGTATCTCCAAAGGGTTAATATGGCAGATCAAGATAGCGCAAAAGAAGTAGCTGGAAAGTCAATTGGGCAACATGGATTGGCTTATATAACTGCCATTATTGTCATAAGCGTTGCAGCAAGCATTTTTTTAGATTCTTCAAAAATTGCAGCAGTTATTGGTATGGCTGGCGGTGCAATCATGGCCATAATTAATATGATGAATGCAGTTTCAGGCACTACTGAAAAAGAAGAAAAGCCTGAGTTTGCAGTCATTCAACAACTTATTCAACGTTTAGATCATCTTGCCGATAAAGAGCCACCAATGTCAGTTACTGTAGATGGAGATAAGGTCACAGTCACCAAAGGCTCGGATAGCATTACTACAAAAAAATGATCGAAGAAGCCAATCTTTCAGAGTCATCTGAATCAGAAAAAGTGATTGTTGCAGATAACAATCAAAATTGGCTTAATACAAAATGGCGACCAGCAATGGCTTGGATGTATATGTCGGTATGCATATTTGATTTTATGATTGCTCCGATATTTTGGTCTTTGGTGCAAGTATTTGGCAAAGGAGTTGTCCAAAATCAATGGAATCCTTTGACATTGCAAGGCGCTGGATTCTTTCACCTTTCAATGGGCGCAATCCTTGGAATTACTGCTTATGGGCGCACTCAAGAAAAAATGCAAGAAATGACGGTGAAATAATGTTTTTATCGACATATATAAAAATTGCCATTTTGCTATGCATATCTTTGGGAAGTGCATATATTACGCATGAAATTGATTATTCATCGATAGAAAAAGCAAAAACCGAAGCAGTAACTCAAGCACTTAAAAATCAAACAGAGATCATCAACAAACAAGCTCAAGACACTCAGAAAGCCCAAAATGAAAAAGACGCTCTCCAAGCTCATTATGAGTTGCTCCTTAATCAGTATCGCGGTATCGGGTTGCACGACCATAGCTCCTCCGGCAACGAATCCTCCTCCATTGCAATACCAAAGGAAGGACTCAGACTACTTGAGTCAGATGCAGAATTTCTTATCGGATTTGCTAAATCGTGCGCAACCACAGAAATCGAGCGAAACGAAGTGATTGATAAATATAATGATTTGACGGTGAAATAATGGAGTATTCAAAAGATGGACTACACCTTACTGAGCGTTTTGAAGGATGCCGGCTTGTGGCTTATCCTGATCCTGGTAGTGGCGGTGATCCTTGGACTATTGGTTATGGTCATACAGGGCCTGAGGTCGTAGAAGGCCTAGAAATTACCCAAGAGCAGGCAGAACAATATCTTTCCCAAGACATTAAACAAGCCGAGGCGAACGTCAACGCAATAGTTCATGTAGAGCTAACCCAAGAAGAATTTGACGCGCTTGTGGACTTCGCATTCAATTGTGGATGTCGCAATTTAGACTCATCAACTCTTATGAAAAAGCTAAATGCTGGCGATTATGAAGGCGCATCGCAAGAGTTCATTAAATGGGATATGGCTGCCGGTCATCATATGGCTGGCTTGTTAAAACGCAGAGAAGCAGAGGCTGCAATGTTTATTTCAAAATTGGCATGAGCGACATTTTTGACGATGCCTCGGATGCAGAGGAATTGCATCGGCAAATAACAATAAAAAAAGTAAGGGATCGGCAACCTTTAAAAACTACAGGATTTTGTCTTTCCTGCAATGCAAGACTTGCCGATCGAAGATTTTGCGATGTTTGGTGTCGCGAAGATTACGAAAGAATGCAGAATATCTGCCGAATCAGAGGCTCGAAATAGTTTCTGCAAAATTTAATAAATCAATCAAATACCCACGAATCTGAATATTTTTGTCAAATTCATCTGCATTTTCTTTTATATTTGATGCAATCCCAAGACTACTAATCAAATCTTTAAATTCTGCAGGAGTGAGCGCGCCTGAATCTAATTGAGATTTATATCCTTTTGCCTCACCCCATAATTCATTAATATTCATCTTGGTTTATTCCCTGTTGTTTGCTGAATGCGCTCAGCAGTAGTTTCGATTATGTTTAATTTGGCCTTGCAATATGCTGCGCTAGGGCTTTTGAATGTATAAAGCTGATCAACTATTTTGTAAAGATCATCGACCAGCGCAATCTCTTGATCATTATTTGGCAAATATTGACTGTAATTCTTTAATTCTAAAGCGCTTACATATATGACGTAAGTGCTTTGTTTTGAGCAATCTGATATTTGCGCTTCGGTTCTTATTCGATTGACCAGCCCATATTCAAGCGGATCATAGTTACCAATCATCAAACTGCATCCTGAAAGAAACAAAACAGGAATCAATTTAAACGGATAGCGTTTATTTTCTCTTGCTTTGCGTCTTTCATCGCGTTTTGGCGGTTTGCTCATAAATATCTCCAAGTGGGAATAAACATTTGGGCATTACTTCTCGCGATTATGAAAGCAGGAAAAATTCTCGCTTATGCCATCCTGTTGCGCCTGCTTAACTATTCCTTTGTCCATTTTATCTAATTCATTGATTTTGCCAACAAAGGGGACAGATTCTTGACAAGTGCAAGGCAATCTTCCTTGATGACAGTCACCATTGCATCCTAACTCAGAAAGCATAAAAGTGGTCATAATTTGCTCCTATTTGCGTGTTTTTAGGATTTTGCTCGCTCTCATGTCGCTTAAGATCGGCAAAGGCATCTCAAGTCTTTTTACTTTATTTGCTGGATGACAACACCATTTTTCACCCATTTTCTTAATTGATTCTTTGGCATTAATGGCATTTTGCTCAACCAAAAGCTCATAAATATCAAAATTAAATCGTCCAGCTTCAATCATTTGCTTTAAAAGGCTGCGGTCATTCTTGGTCATAACTCCATAATCTCCACGTCATGCGCTTTCTTTTTGCCTTTTCTAAGGTCTTGAATGCGCTTTTCTGTTAATCGAAAGCACTTCACCATTACGCGCTCGGGCAAGATGGCCACAAGTTCAGCATAGTCCTCAAAAAGCGCTTGTAGGGCTTTTATTCCTTCGGCATCTAGTCTGATATTGTTTCCATCTTTTTTGCGTTTTCCTGCTCGAACCAAGGCCATTGTTGCGTCATTAAGTAGGTTGTCCTGATCCTGGCAGACTTTCATCTCAAGAATAAAGGTTTCCATCAAATTGACGCAATCAGAGCAGACTTGCCAATCGTACTTAGTCGGTTGAGGATCTAGTTTTAAAGCTGCCAATGCTTGATATAGCAAAGTAAGCTGATAAGTTCTTCTGTCCTCGGATATGGGGACAGTCGGACTGGACATAATTTCATCCATCAACGTATAAGTTTCATGGCGAAGTCTTGGCATGATTACTGTACGTTTTGCTCTGTTAAACCAGCTTGATCGCCAGGTGCAGGAGGTGTCGATGGTGCGGGTGGCGCTACTGGAGCTTGTGCCATTTGTTGCGCTTGGGCTTGCTGAATCAATTTACCCATTAAGCCGGCCACGTTATTAAATGGCTCTTTTCCTACCAAGCCAACTACAAAATTAAATTCATCATTTTCAAGTACAAGGTTAATCATTTTTCTTTCCTTTCAGGGTTCTAAAAATTACTGCTAATTCATTGGTTAGGGTGTGGGCTTGAGCTGCTTCTTTGCTTGCACCTTTCCAATCTTCTTTTAAGCTGCAAACGTGCATTTTTTTGATTTGCGCGTCTAGCTCAATAAGCACTTCAGAATAATCCCTCATACGGTTCTCCCGATGCAACGATATTCTTTAAAGCGTTTATTGTTTTTTTTCACCCACCGATCGTGGAATTGATAACCTTTTTCCTTTAAATCAAGGATTCTGCGCGGTAAGTGAATGCAACCAAATAATTCCAAAGCCACTAATCCGCTAATATATTTTTTCTTTGAATAAGCCAAGATATTGTCGTTTTGAGTATTGAAATTCATCGTATTCTCCTAAAATGGAATGTCATCAAGATTTGATTCGGTTGTTGGAGTTTGCTGATTTTGATCAGCATTCTTTTCGCCTGGTTCGTTTAAAAATGCCAATAATTTGCCATCTTTAAGCCCTAATAATGGGATTGATTCGAGGCTCAGCATAAGTCCATGTCTTGTTTCAACAATAACCCCAATGGTCTGATAGCGTCTTTTGCTTTTGCCATCATTGCCTTCGAATTCTGAAACTGCAGCATTGATGTAGTATTTAATTGCCATGATTGTCCTTATTTGATTTGAAGATAACTGCCTTGGGTTAATCGAGCGCCTTCAACAATAACCCCATTTTTAAGGTCATCTTTTAAGCGATTTTTGTTTAAAACTGGAGCTGGGGGTTCAGGAATATCAAAGTATTGCGCTGGAATCTCATCGGCATTGATTACTTCAACTGCTGGTGGTCTATTTCGCAAACTAAGCGCAA